>PJEL010000443.1_pt1 | contig 48284 bp, 44 predicted proteins | sample 1853271 | NCBI WGS metagenome assembly PJEL01 (sample SAMN08108733, study PRJNA415343) | Invertebrate metagenome, whole genome shotgun sequencing project. | host: Globobulimina | place: Sweden: Gullmar Fjord | collected 2015-08
GAAGCGGCGCCCGATTTCCTGGTCGGTGTCGGCGGCTACTACGACACCGGCGCCGTCGTCACCTTCGCCACCACCGGCAAGTACCGCCTGCCGGGCGCAGAGCGCTGGCGCAGCGGCGACCCCCTGCCCGCCGCCAAGTGGATCTTCCTGGCCAGTAATGCCGCGGTCATCGAAGACTCTGCGGAACGTCGCCGGCTGGAGGAAATAAGCGAAAGCTGCCTGCGCGGCTGCGACCCGAGCGCCGCCGACTTCGCCGCCGGGCTTGGAGCGGAGGGACGGTCTTTGCTGGCATTGATAGCCAACACAGACCCGGACCGCGTCCCACAGTTGCTCGCCGAGCTTCCCGAGAGCGTGAAAATGCGCATGAAACGGCTGTCACTGCGCCGCCAGGACCTCTCGCACCTCGCCGGGCGGCTGATCCTCATCCACGGCCGCCTGGACCCCTTGATCCCCTATAGCGAGAGCCTGGCCCTCAGCCGGGCGGTGCCCGGCAGCGAGCTGTTCCTGATAGACGGCTTTTCCCACATCACGCCGCGCGGCGTCGATTGGGCCGGGCAGTTGCAGCTGATCAACGCGATCCAGGCGGTGCTGCGGCGGCGCGGCGCTCAGTAGCCTTTGATGCCCTCGATGTCGCAGTCGCCCCGGGTGTAGCTCTGCCGCGGGGTGCAGTGTTTCGACAGATCAATGACCAGCCAACCGGGGCACGACTTCAGGCGCACCCAGGCTTCATGACCAACCTTGCCACCGGTGAACATATTACCCGCTTCAACGTTGCGGGTGATCATCGACACGCTCTTGATGTCCGCGAAATTTAGCGGTAGCGAAGCCAGATGCTCATCGGTCTCGGTACGGCAGGCCGCCGTGAGAGATGTGTTGCCCTTCTCCTGTCCGCAGTCGCCGCCCGGACAATCGTACTTCTCCGTCAGGTAGGCTACGAGCTGGTCACGGTCGCCGAGGATCTCCTTCGCATCGTCAGCGACCTTGCCACACTGTGCACCATTGATGCCGTCGAAACTCTGCATGCTGCGCCAGCCCTTGCGGCCATAGGGCGATAGGTCAGCCAATTTCTTGAGTTCTGCGGAGAGCGAGTAGTTGCCGCAGAGATCGAGCGCGCCACTGGCCCGGCCGATGTAGTATTCCAGCTTCTGCATCCGGCCCCAGGAGGCCGGCGCAGTGCCGACAGGGCCGCTCGCCGCATCTGCGCCGGAAGGCGTCAAAAAAAGCGCCGCGAAAGCGGCAAAAAACAAGGCCCGCATCGTCTCCCCCTGGTATCCGGACAGCCAACGAAAAGCATAGCAAAGCGGCGCCAGAGGGTGAACTGATTTGTTGAATGATTTGGGAGCACCGCAACCGACAGTGCTCAGGCGCGCAGATCCCGGCTTTGACGCAGCACCTCTTCAAGGCTGCGCAGGGGGCGCTTCAGGTAAGGGCTGATAAGGGCTTCGTTTTGCAGGCCGCCAAGGACACCATCAAGGGAGCGACCGCTCTGGCGGGGTGCCATAACGAGCCTCAGCCTTCGCGCCAGGCGGCGGTCGACTTGCAGCGCTTGCAGATGCGCTCGCCACGCCAGCTGCTCTCAAAAACGTCCCGGCACATAAGACAATGCCTGACTTCCGGCTCTTGAGGCTCACTGGGCCGGGGTTTGCTGAGGGTAGATTGTTTCATGTTTAGTAGATGGGCGTCCGTTCAACGAATTCAAGGGGCTATGCCCCGTTTACCCCCACCTTTAGCCGACAGTTTTACCACTTTTGCGGGTAGCACCACCGAGCTTTAGCGAATTACGCAACCTGTGGTTCGGGACGGCGAAAGAGGCCGCCGGAGAGGCCGAACAGCGGCCGCAGCGCCGTGCCCGCGTAGCTGCCTGCCAAGCCTGCCGCAAACCACAGCCAGCCGTGCAGGCTGCCCGAGGCGATGCCGCTGAAATAGGCCCCGACGTTGCAGCCGAAGGCAAGGCGCGCGCCATAGCCCATCAACAACCCGCCGAGCGCCGCCGCCAGGACCTGGCGCCAGGGCAGCCGCCAGGCCGGATTGAAGCGCCCGGCCAGACCCGCCGCCAGGAAGGCACCAGCCAGCACGCCGAAATTCATCACCGAAGTACTGCTGGCGAAGACCGACTCGGCTAGCGCGCGGCTCGGGAAGGACCAGGTCCAGAAGGCATAGGCAGTCAGGTCGACCCCCGCTGCCGCTGCCAGCTTGCCGCCCCAGAGGGTATAGCCGAAGCTGATGGTCCAGGGATGACCGACCGAGACCAGGGTCACCGCGTTGAGAACGGCAAGCGCAACCGCCCCCCAGATCAGCGGCCAGGGACCCGATATCAAGCGCCGCCAGAGGGGGCCCTGCGGCAGCCCCGCTGCGGCCGGGCGCGAGAGGCGCCGCCGGTCGATGAAGAGCGTGAGGCCGGCGATCGCGGCGAAGAGGCCGAGTTGCGCCGCCAAGGCCGGCCAGAGGCCCCATTCTTTCAGCAGGGAAATGCTGCCGAGGCTCGGCGTGTCGAGCCACCACGGCATATGCGCCGCCCCGATCAGCGAGCCGACCATGAAGAAAATCAGCGTGAAGACCATCTTGGTCGAACCGCCGCCGACCGTATAGAGCGTGCCCGAGGCACAGCCCCCGGCCAACTGCATGCCGAGGCCGAAAATCGCCGCGCCGACCGCAACCGACAGGCCGACCGGCGCGACGGCGCCGCTGACCCTCAGGTCCTGCAGGCCGAGAACCGCTTTCAGGCCCTGGGCGGCGTCTACATCGATCAGCAGGAAGAACAGCAGCGTGGCGAGACCCAGCATGACCATCTGGGCGCGCAGACCCTCGCCGCGTCCCTCGCTCAGGAAGGCCCGCCAGGCCGAGGCGAAACCGAAGGCGGCGTGATAGAGCACCAACCCCAGGGCGCCGCCCAGGATGTAGAGCCAGGCCATCTTCGGGGTCTCGGCGCCGCCGATATAGAGCGCGCCACCGGCCAACAGGACCAGGGCCGGGGCCGCAACCCGCCAATCGGGGCGTAAAACTGGAACAGAGAGGTTCATCGGGGCGAGGTCGCGCCGTTGTTGTTGGGATGCTTTCGATATGGACCAGGCTTTGGCGCCTGTCGAGAGCGGCGCACGGCAAAGTGAGCCGCTTTCTCTCTTAGAAAGGACGCCACAGGAGACCCATCTATTGGGTGACGACGGGCCCCTCTTGCACCGGCAGCTCGGATACCGCCGACCACTCGACCATCGAACCGTCGTAGACCCGGACGTTCTTGCGGCCAAGAATCTCGCTCTGGGCGAACCAGCCGAGCGAAGCCCAGTGACCGGTATTGCAGAACATGATCGTCTCGTCCTCGGCAGGCTTGCTGGAGCCGGAGAAGCCGACCCGCTGCAACAGATCCGCCACGCCGTCGGCCTTCACAAAGCGCCCGCGATCGTCGGCGAAGAGGGCCTCGGGCAAGGAGACCGCACCGGGAATGGTGCCTGCGCGCTTGGCCCAGGTATGACGCTTTTTGCCGAGGTAAAACTCGCTCGGCCGATTATCGACCAGCAGGCCGCCACTCTGCATCGCCGCCTGCACGGCGGCGCGATCGGCTACCAGCTCCGGACGGAACTCGGCGGAAAAGATATCGGGCAGCGGCTCGACCCAGCCGCTCTCGAGCGGAGCGGCGGCATCGGCGGTATAGGCGCGGTAGCCGCCGTCGAGGATCGACACCTTGTCATGACCCAGCACCTTAAAGGTCCAGTAGACGCGGGTGGCGCTGCCCATATCCAGGGCGGTGGTGCCGGCGGAAACGACAACCACATGGCTGTCGTTGCCGATGCCCAGTTCGCCGATCAGAGCTTCCAGGGTTTCGATCTGGGGCAACTGACCCGGCACGCCGTCGCGCTCTGTGCGCCAGCCGGCTTTCAGATAGTCGCTGTAGACCGCGCCCGGAATATGCCCGGCGCGATAGACCGCTTCCGAGCCGCCGTCGAGTTGGTTGCGGATGTCGAGGACCACCAGGTCGTCGCGCCCGGCGTTGTCGAGCAGCCAGGGGACATTCACCAGGGGCAGCGATGCCTCGGCAATTGCGGCCTGCGGCGCTGCGGCAAGAAGAAAAGCGGCTGAGGCGGCAAGCGTCGCCGCACGCCGCGCCAAAGGCAAGAGAGCCTGCATGACGGGTCTTTCCGATTGGATCGAATGAATAGATTTAATCATTTCACATTGTAGAATTAAATAAAATTACATTTTTATTTCGTAATTTATGCCGCTAATTTGCCTCTTGTTATTTCGCCCTGCTATCGCTTGAAGGGTAGTTTCGGGCCTCGCAGGCCCTCGGCAATCTGGTGTATTTACGGGGGGCATATCTCCAACTGTCGAAACATCCTGGTCGGCGATAGCTACCGTGGCTTAGGTCTGGTTGGAGACGACCGGATCAAGCTGACGCGGCCGCATGCCTTGTGTAGTGCCTTCCCGAGCGCAGGCTCGCGCCGGTCCCGACCAGGTGGAGATATCAGCCGATTCAAAGGGAATGCTGGATGAGAAGATTCACTGCTTGGTCTAGACCCCTGACCGTGATTGCCGTTCTTGCCGTGGTCGGCGTCGCGGCCGCCGCCTGCACCGACGTGAAGGACTCGCTGGACGACGCCGACAAGGCCCTGTCGCGCGGACTCAACGGCGATGGCACGCCCGGCGCCAGCTTCGAACAGGAAGGCCTGACCGGCACGGCCCTGGCCAATGCGATTTACGAACGCGGCCTGCAGATGCAAAGCGAAGGCAAGGAGACCGAGGCCTTCAAGTACTTCCTCGACGCCGCGGAGCGCGGCAACGGTCCCGCCGCTTACGATCTCGGCGAGGCCTACAATGCCGGGCGCGGCGTCGACATCGACATCAATGCCGGGGCCAAGTGGATCAATACTGCCGCTTCGCGGGGCGAACCGCGCGCGCAGTACGCGGTGGGCGCGGCTCTCTACAAAGGCGCGGGGGTCGAGAAGGACTACACGCGCGCCGCGCGCTATCTGGGCAATGCCGCCAGCCAGGACCATGCGGGCGCTCAGTACCTGCTGGGCGAGTGCTACGCCAACGGCAGGGGCGTGGTCAAGAACCTGCCCTGGGCCGCGCGCTGGTACGGCAAGGCGGCCGCTCAGGGCCACCCGGAGGGCGCCTTTTCCTATGGCGTGGTACAGGCCGCCGGCCTCGGCCTGCCGACCAACCTGGCGTCCGGCTATGCCTGGCTCGCCATCGCCAGCGACCGTGGCCACAACACGGCCGGCGAAGTTCGCGCCGCCATCGCCAACAAGATGACCGCGGCCGAGCTCGAAGCCGGCAAGCGCAGGGCCAAGACCTTCGCTCAGGAAACCGACGAGGCCTTCGCCGACAAGTCGACCGTGATGTATGTCCAGTACAGCCTCAACCAGCTCGGCTTCAACGCGGGGCCGGTCGACGGCCTGATCGGCCGGCGCACGCGCAGCGCCATCAAAGCCTACCTGACCAGTATTGGCGACGGCGGCGGGGCCAACGATGTGAACCCGGCGCTGCTCCAGAGGCTCTTCGAAGGCCAACAGAACTCGGCCTGACCAGCCCCTCGGCAAAAGCGGCTGGCTTGGCCCCTTAGAGCAGATCGAGCTGCGACGGGGCCTCGGGCAGCCGGTCTTCGCGCAGCAGGTCCTCATCGTCTTCCCTGACCGAATTCACCCGCTTGGACACCGGCGTCAAGCTCAACGCCGTGTCCGGCAGGGGCTTCAGCAGCGCCTCCAGGTCGTCACGCGAACTGGCCGGATCGAGCCAGGGCTCGACCTGCTGCGGCGTCAGGATCACCGGCATACGGTGATGCACGGTCGCCATGGCCGCGTTCGCCTCGGTGGTGATCAGGGCACAGCCCCGCTCGGGCTCGCCCGCCTTGGCCGCCGCGACCGGTTCCCAGATCGCCGCCAGGGCAAAGGGAGAGGTGTCGGTCAGACGCACGCAGTAGGGTTGGCGGTTGCCGCTCTGGCGCCATTCGTAGAAGCCGTCGGCGAAGACCACGCAGCGCCGCGCCTTAAAGGCCTCGCGGAAGGAAGGCTTTTCGGCCACGGTCTCGGCCCGCGCGTTGATCAGCGGCACGGCCGGGCGGTCGCCCTTGGCCCAGGACGGCACCAGGCCCCAGCGCAGCCAGACGAAGTGCCGCCGGGCCGCATCGTCGCGAATCATCGCCGCCACCGCCTGGCTCGGCGCGATGTTGTAGCGCGGCGCCAGATTCGGCTGCTCCAGAAAGCCGAAAAGCTGCTGCACGGCCTCCAGCGGGGCGGTCAGAAGAAAGCGTCCACACATAATCTAGACAGGCAGCCTCCGGGTCTCGGTGCAGAATCTTGTGGGTAATCCTACGCGCGGCCTTGCCGCAAAGCCCATCTGCATTACTATGGTAAATGTTCTTGATATGTTCACGATGACAGCTTTGAGACAGCCGGTATAGATTGTGCCCATATCTGGTGTGGGCGACGGGCAACGGCCCCAGATATTGTTACCGCAATTGAATATCACGGTCTTCCACAGGTGGACTGAACTGTGGATTGAGGGGAAAAACATGGATGGTTCGGGGATTTTCGGGCAGTCAGCGTCGGTCGACGCCGAAGCGGATCTTGTGGATAACGTCGCGCCGCTAGGAAAACAAGCCGCAGCCACCGCCCCGGCGACAGCCGCCCCGACAGCGCCGGCCATCGACGACGGCGGCGAGGCCCTGCTCGGCGCCGATCAGATTCGCGACGAATTCCAGAACGAGCGCGGCATCAAGGTCCACATGGACCGTTCCCGGGACGCTCTGCTGACGGTCTTCGGCAAGGCGACGCTGACCGACCGCTATCTCATGCCCGGCGAATCCTTCCAGGACCTCTTCGCCCGGGTCGCGGCCTACTATGCCGACGACAGCGATCATGCCCAGCGGCTCTACAACTACATCTCGAAGCTCTGGTTCATGCCCTCGACGCCGGTATTGTCCAACGGTGGCACCACGCGCGGCCTGCCGATTTCCTGCTTCCTCAACGAGGCCGGCGACAGCCTCGACGGCATCCTCGGCCTGTGGAACGAGAACGTCTGGCTGGCGGCGCGCGGCGGCGGCATCGGCAGCTATTGGGGCAATCTGCGCTCGATCGGCGAGAAGGTCGGCCAGAACGGCAAGACCTCCGGCATCATCCCCTTCATCCGGGTCATGGATTCGCTCACCCTGGCGATCAGCCAGGGCTCGCTGCGGCGCGGCTCGGCGGCCTGCTATATCCCGGTCTCGCACCCGGAAATCGAGGAGTTCATCGAACTGCGCCGTCCCACCGGCGGCGACCCGAACCGCAAGGCGCTGAACCTGCACCACGGCGTGGTGATCAGCGACGCCTTCATGCGCGCGGTCGAGAAGGACGAGGAATGGGGGCTGACCAGCCCCAAGGACGGCGCGCCGATCCGCAAGGTGCGGGCCCGCGACCTCTGGATCCGCATCCTGACCGCCCGCATCGAGACCGGCGAGCCCTACATCATCTACGGCGACCACGTGAACCGGCAGATCCCGGAGCACCACAAGCTGGCCGGCCTGACCGTGAAGATGTCGAACCTCTGCAGCGAGATCACCCTGCCGACCGGCATCGATCACCACGGCGTCGACCGCACCGCCGTTTGCTGCCTGTCCTCGCTGAACCTGGAAAACTACTTCGAGTGGCAGGAGGAAGAAGGCGTCATCGAGGACATTATGCGCTTCCTCGACAACGTGCTGCAGGACTTCATCGACAAGGCGCCGGATTCCATGGCGCGGGCCAAGTACTCGGCGATGCGCGAGCGTTCCGTCGGTCTCGGTGTGATGGGCTTCCACTCCTTCCTGCAGGCCAACAACATGCCGCTGGAAGGCGTGATGGCGAAAGTCTGGAACAAGAAGATCTTCGCCCATATCCGCAAGGGCGCCGATGCCGCCTCGCGCAAGCTGGCCGAAGAACGCGGCGCCTGCCCCGATGCCGAAGAGTTCGGCATGATGGAGCGTTTCTCCAACAAGATGGCGGTCGCGCCGACGGCTTCGATCTCGATCATCTGCGGCGGCGCCTCGCCGGGCATCGAACCGATTGCCGCCAACTCCTTCACCCACAAGACGCTGTCGGGTTCCTTCAACGTCCGCAACAAGCACCTTGCGAAGGTGCTTGAGGAAAAGGGCGAGAACACCGAGGAGGTCTGGACCTCCATCACCATCAACGGCGGCTCGGTGCAGCACCTCGACTTCCTCGACGACGACGAGAAGGATGTCTTCAAGACCGCCTTCGAGCTGGACCAGCGCTGGCTCATCGAGCACGCCGGCGACCGCTCGGAGTTCATCTGCCAGGCGCAGTCGCTGAACATTTTCGTCCCCGCCGACGTGCATAAGCGCGACCTGCACCAGATCCATTTCCTGGCCTGGAAGAAGGGCGTGAAGAGCCTCTACTACTGCCGCTCCAAATCGATCCAGCGCGCCGAATCGTCTCAACACGCGGACGCCACGACACCGGCAACGGTGCCGCACCTCGGCAAGATCTCCTCGAAGGACCTGCCGGCCGCGGCCCAGTCCACCACCGACTACGAGGAGTGTCTCGCCTGCCAGTGAGGCGCCGGCCGACGGCCCTGCGCCGGCGGCCAAGAGATAAGAATCCTTCGAAGGACCAAGTACTCTTGGGGAGCTTCGGGGGTACAGGGCCGGCGGTTCGGGGGGACCGCCGGCTCTAACTCCCCCGGCCCCGCTTAGAGGGCCCGAGAGTTTGAACTGTACCGCACCAACCAGCAGAACGGCGGCAGCGCACCCTGGAACAAGGGCGCACCGCCAGACGGAGAAAAAGCCAGATGTCCCTCCTAGATGCCAGCCCGGTCTACAAGCCCTTCCGCTACCCCTGGGCCTATGACGCCTGGCTGATGCAGCAACGCCTCCACTGGCTGCCCGAAGAGGTGCCGCTGGCCGACGACGTGAAGGACTGGAGCCGCAACCTGACGGAGGCGGAGCGCAATCTGCTGAGCCAGATCTTCCGCTTCTTCACCCAGTCGGACGTGGAAGTGAACAACTGCTACATGAAGCACTACAGCCGGGTGTTCCAGCCGACCGAGGTGCAGATGATGCTGTCCGCCTTCTCCAACATGGAGACGGTGCACATCGCCGCCTATTCCTATCTGCTCGACACCATCGGCATGCCGGAGTCCGAGTACTCGGCCTTCCTCCACTACAAGGAGATGAAGGACAAGTACGACTACATGCAGGAATTCAAGTGCGAGACGAAGGAGGAGATCGCCAAGACCCTGGCCGTCTTCGGCGCCTTCACCGAGGGGCTGCAGCTCTTCGCCTCCTTCGCCATCCTGCTGAACTTCCCGCGCTTCAACAAAATGAAGGGCATGGGCCAGATCGTCACCTGGTCGGTGCGCGACGAGACGCTGCACACCCAGTCGGCCATCCGCCTGTTCAAGACCTTCATCGACGAAAACCCGGAGGTCTGGACCGAGGCCTTCGAAAAAGACCTCTACCGTTCCTGCGAAACCATCGTCACCCACGAGGACGCCTTCATCGACCTGGCTTTCGAACAGGGCGGCGTCGAGGGCCTGGAGCCCGGCGAGGTGAAGGCCTACATCCGCTACATCGCCGACCGGCGTTTGACCCAGCTCGGCCTGCAGCCGATCTACCGGACCGACAAGAACCCCCTGCCCTGGCTGGACGCGATTCTCAACGGCGTCGAGCACACCAACTTCTTCGAAAACCGCGCCACCGAGTATTCCAAGGCGGCGACCCAGGGCGACTGGGACGAGGCCTTCGACTAGGCGGCAGCGCAAAACCCCCTCGCCCTTCGAGACGGCCTTTCAGGCCTCCTCAGGGTGAGGGGCATTTCACATCGAGAACCTCATGCTGAGGAGACGCACCAGCGTCGTCTCGAAGTATGAGGAGCCTGCGCCAGCAGGCGTCTCGAAGGATACGGCGCACCTCACTCGCCCATTCTCCGCCCGTCACCCTCGGGCTCGACCCGAGGGTCCATCGCGCCGCCTGCACCGCCCGGCCCGTTATCGGCATGGATGCCCGGAGCATCGCCACAAACGCACGTCGGAAACCGAAACCTGTTAGTGCCCAGAGCATCGCTCGTTGAATGTCTCGACTAGGAAAGTCGCAATCGCTCCCGCCGTATTGACGGCGAGGCTAGCATGGCGTGGTGACGGCTTGACCGGCAAACGTCCGCCCCGCCCATGGGAATCAGACAGCCTGTTCCGCAGCGTTCCAATCCCGTTCACCAAATTCATCGCACCCCCAAGGATTGCTTTGATAGGTTCCTCCGAGTGCTGGCTGGGGGCGAGGTTCAACGCCTTCGCGGCGGTCGCGTACAGCTTGGGCAGATCGTCCTTGTTGGAATACGTCTCGCCCAACTCATCGAGGATGCGCTTCGTCACCGTTTCCAGCAGCGTTCGGGCCACGGTTATCGCCCCCTCGGGATCGGTCGTGCGGCGGGCCAGCGCCTTCACCCATACGGCATGCACCCCATCAGCGTCGAACGTCTCCAGTGCATCGGATGCAACCTTGTCGCCGGGTGCGCTGTTGCGCCCTTCGAGGTGATCCACCAACGGTGTGAATGCGGCACCGATGATCCCCCGGCGTTCGGCATAGGTGCCCGCCTCATGTTTGATGTACGGCCAGAAAGCGCCAAGGTCACGATAGGTACGGACGAACTCGGGTAGCAGGTTGCGGATAACAGGGTCGGCCATGAATTCGCGGCGCAGTTCGACGTAGATCTGGTTGTCCGGTGAACCACCTGTAGCCGCGGCGATCAGGATGCCCTCCACCATAGCAACCTGCTCAATGAGTGAGTCGGGGATTTCGCTGGGGTCAATCATATCAGGCCAAGGGTTCTCTTATTTGACGGTGCGGCTCGCCTACCATTCATTCCTTTCGCCAGTCTTCCTCGGGCTTGTTCCGAGGGTCCATTTCTCCGCTGCTCAGGCGGTTAACCTGGGAACTCGCTCAAAGCCGGCCCTTACCGTACTCTTCCATCCACTTCTTTGCGGCGTCTTGCTGTGAGAAACCCTGTTCGACCAGAGCCTGCTCGAATAGAACCCGTCTCTTGTTATCCAAAAAGCCTCTTGCAAGCCATTTGGCGATCCCGCTCACGATCACAGCATAAAGTACGTTCCACCAACTCCAGTCAGCGAACAACGCTAGCGCTGCAAAAATAACGGTAGCGATACCGCCACCGATCCAGACCCAACCGCAGAGCCCCGAAAAAAGCTCAAATGTGATGAGTTGCCCCTTTGGACTCATTGTCAGCCTCCCTATCCAATGAAGTAATCATACCCGGATAAGGAGAAAGAGTAGACTTAGATATTTGCCATTTTGTTGGCATTGTTTCTCCACCCGTCACCCTCGGGCTTGACTCGAGGGTCCATCGCGCCGCGATTCGGCGGGCCTCCCCTGGATGCTCGGGTCAAGCCCGAGCATGACAGGTTGGGGCAACCCTACTCCGGCGCCTCCAGCGACACACTGCCGTCTTCGTTGATCGTCCAGAAGGGATTGTGGGCGATTTCCCAGGGGTGGCCGTCGGGGTCGGCGAAGTAGCCGGAGTAGCCGCCCCAGAACACCTCCTCGGCGGGTTTGAGGATCGTTGCCCCGGCGGCTAAGGCTTCCTTCAGGGTCGCGTCCACCGACGCCCTGTCGGGCTGATTGTAGGCCAGGGTGATGCCGCCGAAGGTCTTGCCCGGCGTCAGCGGCGCGAGTTCCAGCTTGGCGTCCTCGGCCAGTGCCTCCAAGCCATAGAGGCCGAGCAGCAGGCCGCCGAGTTGGTAGAAGGCGACCTGACCCTCGACTCCGCCGCCGAGTTCCCAGCCGAGGCCCTGCTCGTAGAAGGCCCGCGAGCGCGCCAGGTCCCGCACCCCCAAGGTCACCATCGTCAAACGCTGTTCCATGCCGTCTCGCTCCTTTCACCGCCTACGCAGGGAGCCTAACGCGGAAGCCTCGCGACAATCTGCTGCCAAATCGGACGAACGCCCCTAATTGCATCGCATGGAAACGTCACGACTTTCCCCTTGGTGGCGGGGGCCTGTCTCGCCTATCATTGAGACTAATTCCTCCTCCACACCATCTTCACGGAGAACGTTTAAGCCATGGGGCGATTTGGCGTTGGCCAAGGCCTGCGCCGGGTGGAAGACCTGCGCTTCCTGACCGGTGAAGGCCGCTACAGTGATGATATCCGACTCGAAGGGCAGAGCTACGGCGTGCTGCTGCGCAGCCCCTTTGCCCATGCCGAGATCGGCTCGATCGATCTTGAAGAGGCCAAGGCGGTGCCGGGCGTGCTCGGTGTCTTCACCGCCGAGGACCTGAGCGCCGACGGCGTCGGCAACATTCCCTGCCTGGTGCCCATGCCCGGCAAGAACGGGACCAAGATCGTCATGCCGCCGCGCCCCGCGCTGGCCAGCGGAAGGGTGCGCCACGTCGGCGATCCGGTCGCCTTCGTGGTGGCCGAGACGGTGGAGGCGGCGCGCGATGCCGCCGAGCTGGTTATGGTCGACTACGACACCCTGCCGGCGGTGACCGACACGAAAACCGCCAATCAGCCGGGCCAGCCGCAGGTCTGGCCGGAGGCCGCCAACAACACCAGCCTGGTCTGGGAGACCGGCGACGAGGCCGGCACCAAGGCCGCCTTCGACAATGCCCACCACGTCACCAAGCTGGAATTCGTGAACAACCGCGTGGTGGTCAACGCCATGGAGCCGCGCGCCACCATCGGCGACTACGACGCCGCCAGCGAGACCTTCACGCTCTATACCGGCAACCAGGGCTCGCACCGCATGCTCGGGCCGCTCTGCGACGTCATCTTCAACGTGCCGAAGGAAAAGATGCACGTCATCTCGCCGGACGTCGGCGGCGGCTTCGGCATGAAGATCTTCACCTATCCGGAGACCGTGCTGGTGCTCTTCGCGGCGCGCCGTCTCGGCCGCCCGGTGCGCTGGATCTCGGAGCGCAGCGAGGGCTTCCTCAGCGATACCCAGGGCCGCGACCACGTGACCCTGGCCGAACTGGCGCTCGACGAGAACGGCAAGGCGCGCGGCATCCGCGTGACCACCACCGCCAACATGGGCGCCTACCTGTCGAACTACGCGCCCTTCATTCCCACGGGATGTTATGGCCCGATGCTGAGCGGGCTCTATACCATTCCCGTCGGCTATGCCGAGGTCACCACGGTCTTCACCAACACCGTGCCGGTCGACGCCTACCGCGGTGCCGGACGCCCCGAGGCCGCCTATATGATCGAACGGCTGATGGACGCGGCGGCGCGCGACATCGGACTGGCGCCGGACGAACTGCGCCGGCGCAACTTCATTCCCGTGGAGGCCCTGCCCTATCGCACCGCCTTCGGCGAGACCTACGACAGCGGCGACTTCGCCGGCGTCATGAAGCGCGGCCTCGCAGACATCGACCAGGCCGGTTTCGAGGCGCGCCGCACAGCGTCGCAAGCCGCCGGCAAGCTGCGCGGTCTCGGTTTCGCCTGCTACGGCGAGGTCTGCGGCTCCAACGGCGAGGAGACGGCACGCCTCAAGGTGCAGGAAGACGGCGGCATCGAGCTGTGGATCGGCACCCAGTCGAACGGCCAGGGCCACTACACCGCCTACAGCCAGCTGCTGGCCGACAAGCTGGGCGTCGAGCCCGACCAGGTCACCATCCACCAGGGCGATTCCTGGGACCTGCCGCAGGGCGGCGGGACCGGCGGTTCGCGATCCCTGCTGATGGGCGGACAGGCGCTCGACGGCGCCGCCGACAAGGTGATCGAGCGCAGCCGCAAGGTCGCCGGCCACCTGCTCGAAGCCGCCGAGGCGGACATCGAGTTCGCCGAAGGGATCTTCACCGTCGCCGGCACCGACAAGCGGGTCAGCCTCACCGAGGTCGCCAAGGCGGCCTACGGCGACGCGGCCCTGCCCGAGGAGATGAAGGAACCGCTGGAGGACCAGCACCACATCGTCGCCGGCGCGCAGACCTATCCCAACGGCTGTCACCTCTGCGAACTGGAAGTCGATCCCGACACCGGCGTGATCGAGCTGCTGCGCTATGTGGTGGTCGACGACTTCGGCGTGCTGGTCAATCCGATGATGGCCGCCGGCCAGGTGCACGGCGGCACCGTGCAGGGCATCGGCCAGGCGCTGCTGGAGCACACGGTCTACGACGAGAACGGTCAGCTCCTGACCGGCTCCTTCATGGACTACTGCATGCCGCGCGCCGACGACGTGCCGGCCATCGAACTCACCATGATCGAGGACACCCCCTGCACGACCAATCCAATGGGCGTGAAGGGGGCCGGCGAGGCCGGGGCCATCGGCTCCTGCCCGGCGGTGATCAATGCGCTGGTCGATGCCCTGGCGCCGCTGGGCATTCGCAACATCGACATGCCGGCAACGCCGGAGAAGGTTTGGCGCGCCGTCCAATCGGCAAGCAGGCAGGAGGCCGCGGAATGAGCGACGCCGGGGAAAAGCCTCTCAATGCCCTGCTTGGCCAGGACGAGGTCGGCGGGGAAGACATTCTGAGCGTCCTGCGCCTCATCGCCGAACGCGCCGGCAAGGTCATCCTCGCCTACTACGTCGAAGGCGAGGATATCGAGGTCCGCGAGAAGGACGACGCTTCCCCCGTTACCGAGGCCGACGAAGCGGCGGAGACCTTTATCCTCGGCGCGCTGAACACCCTGACGCCGGACATTCCCGTCGTCGCCGAGGAAGCCATGGCCGCCGGCGAGATGCCGGTGATCGAAGGCAACCGCTTCTGGCTGGTCGACCCCCTCGACGGCACCAAGGAGTTCATCAGCCGCAACGGCGAGTTCACGGTGAACATCGCCCTGATCGAAGACGGCCAGCCCGCCGCCGGCGTGGTGCATGCCCCGGCCATGGCGATGACCTGGGCCGGCGTCTGCGGCGACGACGACGAAGGCGGCAAGTGCGCCGGCCGCGCCGTCTTCGCCGAAACCGACCAGCCGTTGATGGACATCCGCGCCCGCGAGATCCCCGAGGACGGCGCCGTGGTCGTGGCCAGCCGCCGTCATGGCCAGGGCCAGGAACTGGACGACTTCCTCAGCCGCTACAAGGTGGCCGACCAGGTCTCCGCCGGGTCTTCGTTGAAGTTCTGCCTCGTCGCCGCGGGCCGGGCCGACCTCTACCCGCGCTTCGGACGCACCATGGAGTGGGACACCGCGGCCGGCCATGCGGTGCTGCTCGCCGCCGGCGGCCAGGTCTACACCCTGGACGGCGAACCGCTCGACTACGGCAAGCCGGAGTTCGAGAACCCCCACTTCTACGCGGTGGGTGCGGAGTAGCCCGACCCGAAGGCCACTCAAGCAAGACAGCACGGCTTCCGGCGCAGGGTTTTGCCCTGCGCCAAGCGGCATCTGTGGATAACTTCCACAACCCCGGCTTTCTTTTCCAGCGGCGCATAGCGCATGGCCCGTTAGCCCTCGCAGATTTTTGCGCGCTTGGGCCTTTTGCTGCGCCACGGCAAATACTTCTGTCTCTCTCTCCGCGACCCGCCGCAGCCTTGCAGTCAGCACAGTTTGCACCTGCGGGACGACCGGCACAACGCTCGGAAACCTGCCGATATTCCTATCATTGGAGTCTTGACCAGACCGGTCGGTGAGTCGCAAGCTATCTGCACGTGGCCGGTCAAACCGGTGACGATTTAGCCGCCGCAAAGCCTGTGCGGTGACTCGTCAGGAGGCTCCTCAACTAACCGCGGTGGGAACCGATCCTGTCAAGCGAGAGCGAAAGACCGGGGCCGCAGCGCCCCGGTCTACTCTTGGAGCGCTTGAGTTCAAAAACCAGCCTGCCACAGTCTGCCCTTCCGGCCATCTGGACAGGCGGGCGCGAACACGGCAGTCTCGCGCCATGCCAGATTCAAGCAACGCTTCCGACAGCGTCGACCCGCAGCGCGTCCACGGCGGCTTCGCCGACCTCGTCGGCTATGAGCTGGTGACCTGGGAGGAAGACCTCGCCGAAGTCACCCTGACCGTCGAAAAACACCACCTCAACCGTAGCGGCGTCATGCACGGCGGTGTGCTGACCACCCTGATCGACAGCGCCTGCGGCTATAGCGGCTGCTACAGCCCGGAGGATGAGACGCCCAGGCGCGCCTTCACACTGTCACTCAACAGCAACTTCATCGGCGCCGGACGACTCGGCCAGCAGATGACGGCCCGCGCCCGGCGCAGCGGTGGCGGCAAGTCGGTTTTCTTCGCGGACTGCGAGGTGCGCGACCAAACCGGCCGCGTCGTCGGCAGCGGCCAGGGCACCTTCAAGTACATCGCCCTGCGCAAGTAGGCCCGCGGCACGGCATGGAGACTCTCGAAACTGCGCGCCTGATTCTGCGGCCGCGCAAGCCCGGCGACTTCGACGCCTGCCTTGCCATGGACAGCGACCCTGAGGTCATACGCTACGTCGGCCCGCCTTGGCGCGACGCGCAAGAGCATCGCGCCTTTTTGCGCCAACGGATGGCGGCGACCTACCCGCCCGGCCTCGGCTATTGGTCGGTCTTGCCGAAGGACGATCCCGAGCAATTCTTAGGTTGGATCATGCTCTGTCCCTGCACGGTCGCCGGCGCGGAGGTCGAGATCGGCTGGCGCTTCAATCACTCGGCCTGGGGCAAGGGCTATGCCTCAAAAGCGGCGGCGCCAATTCTGGCGCAGGGTTTCAGGAACGCGGGAATGACCGAGGTGGTTGCCGACATCGACCCGGAAAATCGCGCCTCGATGCGCGTCGCCGAGAAGCTCGGCCTCACTTTTACCGGGACGGTCCTCTACGAGGGCAAGCCGGCCCGACGCTACAGCATCACCGGCACCGCATGGCAGCAGCACCAGCCGAGACCCTAGAAACCCTCAGAGAAAGTACAGTGCGGCCAGGATAGCCGCGGCCGCCGAATTGCCCGATCAGCTGTTGGTTCATGTCTTTCCGACGCTGGCGTTGTGAAGCGGCCAAGGATTCTTCGCGACGCTGTATCTGGAGCTTGGCGGCTTCCAACTCCGCCTGGTCTCCAAGGTTTCCATGCAACACAACGCCTTGCCTTTCAACCGAACAGGTAGAATGCCGCAAAGATAACCGCGAACAGGACCAGCACGGCGAGGCGCCCGAGGAGCTGTTCCTTCGCTTCCTCCCTGCGCAGGCGTTGCGCCTCGGCCAGCGAACCGGATTCCTGTTCCAGCTTCATGCGCAGCTTGGCGGCCGCCATTTCGCCTTCGTAATCTAAGCCACCGCCAACCATGCAGGTTCACTCCGACCTTGCCGGGCCGTCAGGCCACCGGCTTCAAGCGCGCATTGTAGCGCCGCTGCACGACATCCGCATGCCTGGCGCTGACCGGCACCTCCTCGCCGTTGCGCAGCACGATCTTCATGCCGCGCTTTCCGGCCTTGATCGCGGCCACCCCGTCATCGGCCACCCAGAAGGAACGGTGCACCTGCAGACCGGAAAATCGTTCCATTTCCCGCAGCGCATCGCTGAATCGGTAAAGCGTGCAGAGCGCGCCCTCGGCGGTGATCACCCGGACATAGTGCTCCTGAGCCTGCACCGCCAGAACCGGGCCCTGGAGGGGCGGATCGAAGCGCTGGAGAAACGCCGGAGCGGAAGAAGCGATCGAGGCCCGACCCGGGGGCCGTGAAGTCTCCGGCGAGTCTACAGCCGGTTCTTCCACGGCAACCGCAGGCGCCGCCAGCAGCAGCCGGGGCAGGACGATCAGCGCGCAGAGCGCCAGGTGGTTGTCCAGGTGATAGAGGGATTCCAGGACAAAGCGCCCGAACATGCCGGTGGCCGAATAGAGTTCCGCGTTGCCGCTGTCGGCCCCGAAGCCCTGAAGGCCCAGTTCGGGCAGACCAAGCAGCATGTCGAGCATGGTCACGCTGAGGGTGAAAAACGGCAGTGTGACCAGCGCCGAGGCCAGGGCCAGCCAACCCCAGGCCAGGCGCGAGGCCAGCGGGGCGATCTCCAGCAGCAGCAGGCAACCGGCAAACATCAGATAGGCCATCAGCAAGCGGACGACCCAATACCCGTAGTTGAACGCCAGAGAGAACTCGGCGAAGGCTTCCCGCTGGTGCGCGCCGAGCAGCAGCCCGACGACAAGCGCCACCATCAGGCCCCAAAAGGGCCAGGGCAGCCGACTCGATAAACCAGGAACTGCCATTCAGGGGTCTCCCCAGGCATGCAAATTCATGCTGCATGAAATTATAGCCCAGGATAACCCCCGCCCAGGATTGATTTTTTCGTGATGATCCGCGCAGCGACTGACGCAGTGACCAATTCGAGAAATAACGCGGAGCCGGCCCTATTCCCAAGTACAGGCAGGTATTAGGCTTTCCGGAAGAAACCACGCCAATGACGATAGCAGGCAGCCGACGCCACAACCTGTCATTGGTTCATCATGGGAGTATCGAAAGCGATGTCCGCGTCACCGGAAAGAACCCAGAAGGCCGCGCTTAAAGTCCCCCAGGAAGCAATCGATCTCTACGACGAATACACCCACCTGACCCTCGACCGGCGCCGCTTCTTCGACCACCTGACCAAGGTGGCCGGCGGAACGGCCGCCGCCTATACCCTGCTGCCGCTGCTGGAATCAAACTATGTCCAGGCCGCCATGGTGCCGCCGGACGACAGCCGCCTGACCATCGAGACGGTCACTTTCCCCGGTGCGACGGGCGAGCTGACCGGTTATCTCGCGCGCCCCGCCGATGCCGCCGGCAAGCTGCCCGCGGTCCTGGTGATCCATGAAAATCGCGGTCTCAACCCGCATATCGAGGATGTCACCCGGCGCATCGCCCTGGAAGGCTTCGTCGCCCTGGGCGTCGACTTCCTCTCACCGGCCGGCGGCACACCCGACGACGAAGACAAGGCGCGGGAGATGATCCGCGCCCTCGACAGCGCTCAGACCATTCAGAACGCCGTGGCGGCGGTCAACTATCTCACCGACAACGCGGCGACCACCGGCAAGGTCGGCTCCGTCGGCTTCTGCTGGGGTGGGGCGATGAGCAACCAGGTCGCGGTAAATTCATCCGCAATTTCCGCGACGGTCGCCTATTACGGGCGCCAGCCAGCGGCGGCCGAGGTGGCCAATATCAAGGCCTCGCTGATGCTGCACTATGCCGGCCTCGACCAGCGTATCAACGCCGGCATCCCCGACTTCGAGACCGCCTTGAAGGGCAACGGCGTGAACTACGAGATGTTCGTCTACGACGACGCCAATCACGCCTTCAACAACGACACCAACGTGGCGCGCTACGACCACAAATCCGCCGACCTGGCCTGGGGCCGGACGATCAATTTCTTCAAGGCGCAGCTGCAGTAACGAGACACTATCCCGGAAGGCATCCCCGGGTGGGCGGTGGTCGGTCGGCAGAGAACCCCCGGCCGCCGCCCTTTTTCTTCCGACCTACTCGCCGCGAAAGACCGGCTTTTCCTTGGCCAGGAAGGCGCGGATGCCTTCGCGGTAGTCGGCGGTGTCGCAGGACAGCAGCGGCTCGCGCCAGTCCTCTTCGCTCAGCGCCTCCGGACGCAGCGCTTTCTTGGCCAAACGCTTGTGCCAGCGCGCCGCCAGGGGGGCCCCCGCGGCGAGGCGCTTGACCGTCGCCGCCGCCTCGGCCTCCAGGGCATCGTCGGCCACGACCCGCGTGACCAGGCCCTTGGCCAGCGCCTCCTCGGCGGTGTAGATGCGGCCCTCCAGCAGGATTTCCATCGTCGTGGCGCGCCCGGCAAGCTCGACCAGGGCGATCATCGCCGGGTAGGGCAGGCAGTGGCCGATCCGGTTGATGGGAATACCGAGACGCGCCCCCGCCCCGGCCAGCGTCAGATCGCACTGCACCGCCAACTCCAACCCGCCGCCGACGCAAGGCCCCTCGATCACCGCCAGGGTCGGCGCGGGAAAGTCGGCGACGGCCTCGGTCGCGCGGTCCATGACGGCGGCGTAGTCGGCGGCCTGGGCAGCGCTGTAGCGCCGCTCGGGAAACTCCGAGATATCGGCGCCGGCGGCAAAGGCGCCGCCCCGTCCACGCAGCACCAGGCAACGCAGATCGGCCTCGGTCGCCAGACTGCTCGCGAGATCGCCGAGCCGGCCCCACATGGCGAGATCGAAGGCGTTGCGCCGTGCCGGCCGGTTCAGCCAGAGGGTCGCCACAGCTCCATTTCGCTCCAACTCGACCGACTGATCTTCCTGCGTTGCGCCCGCTTCCGCCATGCCGCCCCTCAACCTTGGTCTCGCTTAAGTTCCCAGCCGGCAGCCTAAGCGTCTGGTTGCAAAGGCGAAAGCCCAAAGCTGGCCCCACTTTTCGCCATAGACACTGGCAACTTCCACCCCCATATAGCATGGTGTGCAACGCACTGCGGGGCCTCCAGCTTCGTAGCGTTGTCTTTGAAAATACCCCCGAATTCTAGATCTCGGTATTCGTGCAATGAGCGCGCCTGCGCAGCCTTCGCCCAAGACGTCCCGGCTCGCCGAGCGGCCCTCGCTGGGCATCCTGATCGCGGTAACCGCGATCGGCCCCATGGCGCTCAACATCTTCATGCCCTCCATGCCGGGGATGACGGAGGTCTTCAATACCGACTACGGCACCATCCAACTCACACTGACGCTCTATCTTTTGGGGGTCGCCGTCGCCCAGCTCTTCATGGGACCGCTGTCCGACCGTTTTGGCCGCCGCCCGGTGCTGCTTGCCGGCATCGCCCTCTTCCTTCTGGGCAGCCTGATGGGAAGCTGGGCCAATTCCATCGAGATGCTGATCGTCGCCCGCATCGTCCAGGCGGTCGGAGGCTGCGCCGGTCTGGTGCTCGGTCGCGCCATCGTACGCGATACCCACAGCCGCGAAGAATCGGCCAGCGTGATCGGCTACGTCACCATGGCCATGGTGGTGGCGCCGATGATTGCACCGCTGCTCGGCGGCTATCTGGATCACTGGTTCGGTTGGCGCGCGACCTTTCTTGTCGTCCTCGTCGTCGGCGCGGTGGTCCTGGCCTTCGCCTGGCGGCTGCTGATCGAAACCCACCACGACCGGAAGGTCGGCGTCGGCGCGGTGGAGATGCTGCGCGGATTCGGCCAGCTGATGCGTGATCCCGCCTTTGCCGGCTACGCCATCAACGTCTCCTTCACCACGGCGGTGTTCTTCGCCTTTTTGGCCGGCGCCCCATTTGTGATGATCGAGGTCATGGATCGGCCGACGAACGAGTATGGCCTCTACTTCCTGCTCAACGCGGTCAGCTACATGGCCGGCAATTTCCTCTCCGGGCGCCTGGCCACCCAGGTCGGCCCCGATCGCATGATCCTGGCCGGCAGCGCACTGGCCCTGTTGGGCGTTGCCTTGCTCACGGTCCTCGCCCTGAGCATCGAGATGACCCCGATCGCGCTCTTCGGGCCGATCATGCTGGTCGGGGTGGCCAACGGCCTCAGCCTGCCGAGCGCCACCGCCAGTGCAATTTCCCTGCGACCCGACCTGACCGGCACGGCCTCCGGTCTCGCCGGCTTCCTGCAGATGACAGTCGGCGCCCTGGCAACGCTGGTGGTCGGAGAGCTGCAGGACGACACCGTCTTTCCCATGGTCGGGGTTATGTCTTCGGCGGCGATCATCGCGTTTCTCGGCTATGTCCTGGCGCGAACCGCCCTGACGGCGCGCGCTGCGGCACTGCCGGCCTCGGAGGCCGATTGAATCAAGGCCCCGGGCCGGGTCACCCCGAGATTGTCAGGCCGGGGCTTTGACGATAAACAGGGCTGACCAAGAAACAGGGGGCCCAAAATGCTGCCGACCGCTGCTGCCAGTTCCAGCGACATTGCCGAGATCACCTCCCGCATTCTGCTGGAAATCGAGGCGGTGCTTTTCCGTCCCGACGATCCCTTCATCTTGACCTCGGGCCGGGCCAGCCCGGTCTATGTGGACTGCCGCAAGATCATCTCCTTCCCGCGGGCCCGCGCGCAGCTCATGGACTTCGCCTGCGATATGATCCAGCGCGAGGCGGGTTACGAATCCATCGACTGCATCGCCGGCGGAGAGACCGCGGGCATTCCCTTCGCCGCCTGGATTGCCGAGCGGCTCGGGCTGCCGATGCTCTACGTACGCAAACAGCCCAAGGGCTTTGGCCGGGACGCCCAGATCGAGGGATACCTTCCCGAAGGCAGCCGGGTACTGCTGGTCGAGGACCTCGCCACCGACGGCGGCTCGAAGCTCAACTTCGTCGATGCGCTCCGCAAGGCCGAGGCACAGGTCGCACACACCTTCGTCATCTTCCACTACGGCATCTTCCCCGAGGGCGTCGCCGCCCTGGCGGAACGCGGCGTGAAACTGCATGCCCTGGCGACCTGGTGGGATGCGCTGGCTACCGCCGAAGCCTGCGGCTACCTCGCCGGCGCCCAGGTCGAAGAGGTGCGGCATTTTCTGCAGGATCCCAAGACCTGGTCCGCCGCACACGGCGGCAAGGAACCGGACGACAGCTGAGACCGAGGGTCTCCGGCGGCGACCCCGGCATAAGTTCGCGCCTCTGGCGCGCAAGCAGCCGGTGCCGACCACCAGACATGGCAAAATCGCGCGATATTAACCATAGTCTATTCTATTTTTTGTCGATTGAGGCCTAGCGGCGCTTCTCTTCCCCGTCAAAATCAGTAGTATCGTTTGTGGTGCTCAGGGACGGGGGTCGATGAGCGAACATAAACGAAAAGACGGCATCATCAGGCGTGTGATGTCCGCCTTGGAAACCGCGCCGCACGGCAGCCAGGAATTGGACTGCATGATTAGCTATGCCCTGGAATTGGCTCGGGGCGAGTTCGATCAGGTTATGATGGAACTGCTGGTCAACGAAGGCTTCTCCTGGGACGTCATTTCAGAGATCTGGGAAGGCAAGGTCGCGCCTTACACGCAGTCGCTCGACACCAGCATCGAGGGCGAGAACATTGCCTTCGCCATGCGCTCGGATCGACGTGAGCAGTGGGCCGCGGTCCACAAGGCGCGCGACGGAGAAGAATACCTCGCCTGGGCCAACACGGAGATCATGTCGCGCCGCCTCGCCGCGCTGAAGGGCATCGTCGCCGAAGCGAAAAAGCGGACGCCGGAGACCAACGGCGTCAAAGCCGTCAACAGCGACGATCCGGAGGGCGATGGTCCGGCCGAACCAGAACATTTGCCTAGAGTATCTGCGGCCGGGTCGCGAAGGGATGCCGAAAGCTGGAGCGTGCTCTTCTAGGCAGAATTCCCGAATTTTCGATTGTGGCAATGCCGGCACCAGCCGGTGCCATCCCCGGCGCACCGAGGTAGCGAGCCGACCATAGAAGAGGCCCTCGTCGACATGCAACGAAACAGCAACCGGTCCGAGGCGGCGGGCCAGCATGACGAAGCCGTACCCTATGTTCTCGCCATCGGCAGCGAAAAGGGCGGCACCGGGAAATCGACGACGGCGATCCACCTGTCCGTCGCATTGATGAAGCTGGGCTTTCGCATGGGCACCATCGATCTCGACGCGCGCCAGGGAACCTTCAGCGCCTTCTTTCGCAACCGCGCCGCCCATGCCGAGCAAAGCGGACGCAAGCTGGAACTACCGCGCCACCGCGCCGTGGAACGCTCCACCGCCGGGGAACGCGTGGCCGCCGAAGCGGACGAAGCCGGACGCTTGCAAGATGCGCTCGACGATCTCGCCGATTGCCACTTCGTCATCATCGACACGCCGGGCAGCGATTCCTACCTCTGCCGCCAGGGGCACAACCGCGCCGATACGCTGGTGACGCCGTTGAACGACAGCTTCCTGGATATCGAGGTTCTGGCACGGATCAACCGGGAGCGCCGCGAGGTGGAAGGTCCCAGCGTCTACAGCCAACTGGTCTGGGAACAGAATAACCAGCGGGTCGTGGCCGGCCGCCCGCCGCTCGACTGGGTCGTCGTGCGCAACCGCCTCGCCCACATCGAGGCGCGCAACATGCGGGAAATTTCGGCGCTGCTGTCCCTGCTGGCAAAGCGCATCGGATTCCGCACTGCCCCCGGCATCAGCGAGCGCGTGATCTTTCGCGAACTGTTCCTGAAGGGACTGACCGTCCTTGACCTGCCCGAGGAGACAAAGGGCCACAGGGAACCCAGCAGCCATGCTTCGGCGCGTCGCGAGATCCAGGAACTGCTGCAGGCCATCGGACTGTTTGAATCCAAATCGGCCTGAGGCGAGCCCGTCGCCCGGTCTTACTCCGCCGTGAAGATTATCAGGGCCGTTCCGCCTGCTGCTGGACCGGCGAACGTGTTGGCAACGCGTCCTGCGTAGCCTCCCTCGGCGGCGCTACCGGCGTTGGCATCCGCCGCACCACCAGGCACCCCTGGTTCCGGGCCTCCAGCAGACGGCAAATCTCGCGCGCTACGCCCAGGTCCGCGACCGCGCCGCTGCGCACCCGATAGAATGTCCCCGCGCCTTCGACGCTGGCTTCCTGAACCCTCAGATCCAACTCGCCCAAAGAGGTCGGGAAAGCGGCCGCCAAGCGCCCAAGTTCACGCTCCGCATCGGCACTCTGGCGCACCGAAGCCACCTGCACCTCATAGACACCGTCGGAAACAACGCGGAACGTCTGCCGCGGCAGCGGGCTCAGAGCCGCTCCCCGCAAGCTGGGCCTGGGTTTGGGCAAGGCAACTTCCGCCTGTCCCTCTACGGCACCGATGTCGTCAAGTTCATCGCTCCCCGCGTCCGAGCGGGGCGACAATGGCGCCTCTACCTCAGGGGCCGGCTCGGCTTCTTCGGGCGCCGACGGCGCCGGAATAGCGATCTTGCCGCGCTCGTTCTTGGGAACCAGGCTAAAGGCATTGGCCCCCGGCACCAGAGAAGCATCCGGCAGCACCACCCATTCGCCGTAGGCGTCGGCCTGAATGCTGGCAATCGGCTTGCCGTTGTTCAACAGGATCCACTCGCTCAGGGGCTCGGCCCGTCCGGCGATGATCGACTGCCCGTTGGGCTCGATGCGGATCACGTCGAAGGAGGGCTCCGGCTCGGGAGCCACCGGTGCCGCTGCTTCGGTCGCTGTTTGCTTGGCCGCGGTTCCCGCCTGCTCCGGCGCGGGCTCCGCTGCCTTTGCCTCCGGCGAAGCCTCTGTGGCGGAGCCGGTGGTCTTTTCCGGCGTCGTAGCTTCCACCGCTGGTGTCGCTAGCTCGGCGGGGACCTCCGCCGGCTTGCCGGAGAACGTCAAATAGCCGGCCAGCCCTAACATCGCGCCCAGCGCGATCACCGCTGCGCTTCGCCAAGGCAGGGAGCCTTTCGTCGGCACCGGCGGCGGCGCAACGTCCACGTCAGGCAGGCTGCGGACGGTGTTCAGCGCCGCGGCATTGCGCAGAGCAAGGGTCGCCGGGATCGTCGCGCCGGGCGTCGCTTTCGTTTCGGCCGCCGGCATAGGCGACTCATCGTCCGGCTTCTCGGACTCTGTGATTTCCGCGTCGCCGGTCTCGGCAAGATTCACCGGGGGGACGATCACCGATTCGGTCGTGACGGCTTCCGCCTCGTCCTCCGGTTCGTCCGCGCTCCGCCTCGCCGGGCCGTCATCGGCCTGCGCCTCTACGATGACCGGTTCCGCCTTTGCCTCCGGCGAAACATGGCCTTGCGCCATCTCTTCGGGCGCGCCCTCGTCTTCCGGCGCATCGACAATCGCCGCGACGTTGGCGTCACCGGACACGGTCTCGGACACGATCGCTTCGCCAGCGTCGCTTTCAACGACAAGTTCGGCCTCGATCGGGGATAGCTCCTCAGGCTCCGCGAGCCCAGTGGCTTCCGCTGCGGAGACCCCAATCTCTCCGTTTTTCCCAGACGCAGGCTGAAGGCCGCTATCAAGCAGACTGGCCGCGGGACGCAACTGCTTTGCCGACGGCGCGGTGCTGTCGGCTGCCGCGGTCGCATCGGTTTCTTCCGCTTCCCCACCCACGGGGTTAGCGGCGATTTGCGCCTCAACGAAAGCGAGAAGCGGCAGATCGACCTCCGGCGCCGCAGCTTTCTTCCGGGCGGTCGCACCGCTCAGCTCGGATACCGGGATCTTGTTGCCCGTGCCAAAGGCACCCTTGCCGTTGCCCACGCCGACGATGATCGCCGGACGAACGGCCTCCGCATCATCCTGCTGTAATTCGGAGATCAACAGGCTCGCCGGAGAAGCCTTTCCCTTGTGCGCAAAAAGACTGCTCGTCAGCGATGCCGCCTTCTGTTGAGTCATACTAAGCTCTGCCCTCGGCCTTCGTTTGTTCCGTCATGGGCACAATGGGACCGGGGATCGCCGGCAGGCGGCGGCGCCTTACCGTGCTGCCCTCCAGCCTGTCGGCAAGGTAGCTCCAGAGATCGGCGATCTCAGCAGTCGACCGCGAAGCGCCGGAAAGTTCCATCACCGTCCGTCCGTCGATCATGGCGGCCGCGAAGTCCACGCGCTGGTGGATGATGGAAGGTGCCAGGGGGCCGTATTGCGATAGCAAAGACACGGCTTCCGCGGTGATGCGTGCCCGTGCCGCAGCCCCGTTGACCACAAAAACCAGCGGTTTTCCCAAGTGCTCGACCAGTTCCATCGTGGCACCGATCGACCGCAGGTCATGTGGACTTGGCCGGGTGGGGATCACCACCAGGTCGGCCACCCGAATAACATCGGCGATGGTGCCGGTAAGCGCCGGAGGCGTATCGATGATCAGGAGTTCCATGCCGTGGGCGGCCAGTTCCTGAATGTCTTCAGCCAGGCGGGGAACCGCTGTCTGAATAAATATCGGATTCGGCGCCACGCGCTCGTTCCACCAGTCGGCCAGACTGCCCTGGGGATCCACATCAATCAGGCCAACCGGCCCCGCTCCGCTCAATTCAGCCTGCACAGCCAGATGCCCGGCCAGGGTGGTCTTTCCGGACCCTCCCTTCTGCGACGCAACAACCAAAACCTTCAACCTGCTTGCCCCCCGAATTCTTCAGGAGCCAGTATTACTTGGCGCACGACGGCCCGACGCAGCGCCTGTGGCTCCGATCACGTCCGGCACCGATGAATCAGCCTCGATGCCCAGCGGCGACAGTTAATAATTAGTTAATCTCTACTATATATAGCGTCTCAAGGGAAGGCGACGCTACAGGTATTGATAGAAAAAAAATCCCTTCCAACTTCTTAGCCTGCCCTGTGGGCTTTGTGCAACACAACCTGCGATCAATTATCAGAATCCATATTTAAGCATATGGCGATTGTCTCCAGTTCACGAGGACCGTGAAACCGCTGAATTCCGCTAAAAATAACTGGCAGTTGAGATAGGCGGCCGCTTCCTTCAACAAAGATCCATGACATTTTATATAGTTTTAGTATAAATCTAAATAAAACTGCTTTTTATTTAAAGATTTACTTAGGTGTCATCATGTAATATTTTGGAAGGCTGATTAGATGCCTGGACTCTACGGAGGATGAAATGCAGATCCAACCAGCCCCGGCACCTCTGTCCAATACGGGCGCAGAGGCTGCCATCAAGACCAGTGAAGTTACTGCCGTAGCCAAAGCGGAAACGCCGCGGCCGGTGGAAGCGGCAACGAAGGACCCGGCACCCAGGTTCCCCTATCCGGAGCCCAACCGCGGTCAGACGATCGACATTGAAGCTTGATCGTCAAACCTTCGCGTCACTAACGCCGGGGGACTTCATGCCGTTAAGTCGAACGCTCCGAAGGGGATGAAAACCACCCCTTCGGAGCTTCCCTGGCTTGATATTACCCTATCCCATCAAGAACACTTGTGGACCAGGGTCTGCTCTCCATATACATCTGGTGAAATTGGCGCGTTCGGGGTTGCAGAGTCGGTGGCTCTGCGCGAAGAACACAAAGAATGAGCAGATCACCCTCAATGATCGGGCCACCATGATCGCCGACCCGCAATGCCGGTAGACCCCAAACGCCTCGCGCCTCTGCGGCGAAACCTCAGCTTTTTGCGCCGTTGGCTGCAAAATCCGAAAGCTGTCGGCGCCGTTGCGCCGAGCGGCCGCAGCCTGGCCAGCGCCATGGCGGCGGAGATCGACCCGCAGGCCCCTGGCTGGGTGATCGAACTTGGCGGCGGCACCGGCAACATTACCGCGGCTTTGCTGGAAACCGGCGTTCCTCTCGAAGATATCGCGGTGGTCGAGCGCGACCCGACCTTTGCCAAGCTGATCGCCGGGCGCTTCCCCGGTTTGCGGGTATTGCAAGGGGATGCCGCCGAATTGCGGCGGCTGTTGCGCCAGGCCGATATCGGTCCGGTGAAAGCGGTGATCTCAGGCCTGCCGCTGCTGTCGATTCCCGAGCGCAGCTGCCTGAGGATTATTTCCGAAGCCATGGAGGTGCTTGGCGAGGAGGGAATACTGGTGCAGTTCACCTACAGCCCGACCTCCCCCGTGTCGCGCCGCATCTCGACTCGTCTGGGACTGCAGGGCGAGCGTGCCAGCTGGGTGGTCGACAACATTCCACCGGCGAGTGTCTGGCGCTATCGCGCGGAGCGGGCCGGCAAGCTTCTCCAGAAGCGCAGCGCCTAAGACGACCCGCCCGGGTCGAAGTGCCGCCGCCGGCCACGATTCGCCACCACCCGGCAACGCCCCGAGCGGTCGCTCAAGCCCATTTCCCGATGCCTATTCCGCCGCCTCGACGTGACGAATAGTCTTGGCCGGCTTGGCCTGGGACTTTCGCTTAACGGCCGTGGTACGGATCATCTCGCGCACCCGTGGCTGGATCTCACTGCGCCAGCGCCCCCCATTGAACACCCCGTAGTGGCCGACACCCGGCTGGACGTAATGGTAGTGGTCGTCGGCGGGAATGTTGCAGCAGAGATCGTGCGCCGCCTCGGTCTGGCCCAGGCCGCAGATATCGTCCAGTTCCCCTTCCACGGTCATCAAGGCGGTCTTGCGGATCTTGCCGCAATCGACCAGTTGACCCCGGTGAACCATGCGGCCCTCGGGCAAGGCATGGTCCTGGAACACGGTCTTCACCGTCTGCAGATAAAACTCAGACGTCAGGTCCATGACCGACAGATATTCGTCATAGAACCGCTGATGTTGATCGACCGAATCGCAATCCCCTTCGACGAGATGGCGGAAAAGGTCCGTATGCGCGTCCATGTGCTTTTCGAGGTTCATGGTCATGAATCCCGACAGCTGAATAAAGCCTGGAAAGACCCGGCGCATGGCACCCGGATTGGGCATCGGCACCGTGTTGATCACCGACTGCTCGAACCACGACAAAGGCCGCGAAGCAGCAAGCTCGTTCACGGCCGTTGGATTGCGCCGCGTGTCGATCGGCCCGCCCATCAGGGTCATGGAAGCCGGCTGCATCGGGTCATCGACCGCCGCCATGGCCGCCACCGCGGCAAGAACCGGTACCGAGGGCTGGCACACCGCGATCACATGGGTATTGGGCCCGATGAATTGCAGAAACTCGATGATGTAGTCGATGAAATCGTCGAGATCGAACTTTCCGTAGACCATGGGTACGACGCGCGCGTCACGCCAGTCGGTGACGAAAACGTCATGCTCCGGGATCATCGCCTTGACGGTCCCGCGCAATAGAGAGGCGTAGTGCCCGGACAGCGGGGCGACGATGAGCACTTTCGGATCGTCGCGGCTGCCGGCCACCTGCGGATCGCGTTTGAAATGCAGAAGATCGCAGAACAGCTTGCGGTCGACCACCTCCCGCTCAATGGGTACGGGCAGGCCGAGAATCTCGGTCTGGTCGATATCCCAGTCGGGTTTTCGATAGCGCCGCGTCACATTTTCGAAAACTTCGCAGGCTGCGGCGACCGCCTTGCCCATCGGCGTATAAGCTACCGGGCTGAAGGCGCTGCGGCAGACTTTACGCAGAGCATCTGACTGGACGCGCAACGGCTGCACTGCAGCATGAGTCATCTCATAAGCATGGTAAAGCAAGGTTACTCGGTCCCTAGTGCTAGCGCACCCTGTAGCGGCGTTCCCTATGTGCTGCCTTATTTTTTTCAGGAAGGCCTTGTCGGCTCGCCACCCCTTGCGTCGCCACGACAGCTTATGTTGCGACGCAATAAACTCTATCATCACGGACCGGTCCGGCGAAGCAAAAAGTCGCCTTCTGATTAACAAGGCGTTAACGGGCACTTGACCCAGGTCAATGCCTTGCTCGCCCTATGAAAATACGGTTCTCGCTAGCTTGTTCACACTCCATAGCTCGAAGCCAAGGTGGCAGATATGGCCAGTATTATCGATTCCCTGCGCAGCGATCACTCGCGCATGACCAAGCTTCTCGACGCCTTGGAGCGCCAGATCGGTGCCTTCGACGAAGGAGGCACCCTGGATTTCGAGATTGCCGATGGAGTCCTTCACTACTGCCTCACCTACCCCGACCGGCATCACCATCCCCGCGAAGACCTGGTTTTCGACCAACTGAAGATTCGTGCGCCGGTCGAAGCCGCGACGGTCGGCGACCTGAAGCAGGAGCATGAGAAACTCGCCGACCTGACGCGGCGTTTCGGGGAGACCCTAAGCGCGGTTGAGCAAGACATCCCCATGGAGCGGCATGACTTCATCGACGTCGCCAACGCCTTTCTCAAAGGGTACCGCCATCACATCATGATGGAAGAGAAGCACTTTTTTCCGATGGCGCAGCGCTACCTGACGCCGGAGGACTGGCGCGCGGTGACCGAGCAGATCCAGCCCGCCGCCGACCCTCTGTTCGACAGCCGGGAAGACGACCGCTTCAACGCTCTCTTCGAGGACATTGTTGCCTGGGACCGGCATCTGCCGGCCGGCGCCTGATTCGGCAGGCCACCAATCTCATTCGCCTTTAAGTTTTATTAGCCTGTCGCTGACAGGGTTGCCGCGGGCCGGGCCGCAGCTTGCGATCGGCCTTACCGAAAAGGCTCGAAACCCTGGAGAGACGTGCATGAGGCCCGGCGCCTTAATTCAAAAACTGGTCTTCGCCGCAGTCCTCTGTGGAGCCGCGACCGCACCGGCGATTGCAGAAGATGCGACCGTGACCATCGGGACCGGAAGCCGGGCCGGAGTCTACTCTCAGGTCGGCCGGGCGATCTGCAAGCTGGTCAACGCCGCGCGCTCCAACTCAGGCCTTTCCTGCAAGGCTTCGACGACGGCGGGATCGATCGCCAATCTGCGCGATCTGAGGGCCGGCAAGCTGCAGTTGGCGATCGCTCAATCCGATTGGCAATACCATGCCTTTGGCGGTACCGACCGCTTCACCAAAGACAAGCCGGACCCGAAACTGCGGGCAATGTTCTCGATCCACGGCGAGCCCTTCACGCTGGTCGTCCGCAGGGATGCCGGGATCGAGCGGCTGCAGGACCTCGTCGGCAAGCGGGTCAACATCGGCAATCCCGGTTCCGGCCAGCGTGGCACCATGGAAATCGTCATGTTCGCGATGGGCTGGGACAAATCGACCTTCGGACTGACCGAAGAACTGCCCGGCAGCCAGCAGTCTCTCGCCCTCTGCCACAACCGCATCCAGGCAATGGTCTACACCGCCGGCCACCCGAACAGCTCCCTCGACCAGGCGGTTCGCCTCTGCGACGCCGCCATCGTCGAGGTCTCCGGAAGGCCCATCGACATCCTGATCGCCAAGTACCCCTTTTACGTCCGCATGAGCATTCCCGGCGGGATCTACGCGGGCAATCCCTACGACGTGCCCACTTTCGGCGTAAATGCCACCGTCGTCACTTCCTCCGAAGTCGATGCGGATATCGTCTATGCGGTCACCAAGGCCGTCTTCGAAAACCTCGGCAGCTTCAAGCGCGTGCACCCCGCGCTCAACCACTTGATCCCGGAGGTGATGATCAAAGGCGGCCTTACCGCCCCGCTGCACGAAGGGGCGAAGCGCTACTACAAGGAACGGGGTTGGCTGTAGCTCCTTGACCGCTCAGCCGGGGCCTTCCAGGTCGATCTTCAGGCTGAAGAATTCCAGCATATCCTTGAGGACAACGATGCCGACAAGGCGGTCGCCGACGGCAACGATCAGACGGCTGGCGCCGGTCCGTCGCATCAGCGCCATGGCTTCGATCGAATCCATGCCGGGATCGACCGTGTTATCTTCAGTGGAGGCCCACATGAGCTCGCCGACGCTGTGTCTCCCCCATTCTTCGCGCGGCACCGTCTTCACCTGCCGCGCACCGACGCACCCGACCAGCCTCTGACCGGAGACCACCGGGAAGAGGTCATAGTGATACTCATAGACGTAATCCTCGACGAAACTCCGCAGGGACAGCTCCGGCGGTACCGCGATCGTGTCGTGGGTCATGAAGCGGCGCACCGGTTCGCCCTCGAACTGCCGCCTTGCGAGAAGCTGCTGATAGGATGCCTCCGCCGCCCCCCGCACAAAGAGTCCGATGACGAACCACCACAGGCCGCCGATGAAGTTGCCGGTGACGATGTTGAGCGCACCCAGCATCATCAACACCAGGCCGAAGGCCTTACCCGCCCCGGAGGCGATCCGGGTCGCCTGACGCAGGTCGCCGCGCCAATACCACAGCGCGGCCCGCAGCATCCGGCCCCCGTCGAGTGGAAAGGCGGGGATCAGGTTGAACCCGCCGAGCAGCAGATTAACGAAGGAGAGGTAGACCAGAACCCCGGTGAAGGGAACCGGTAGGCCCTGGGCCACGCCGAGCAAGGCCAGCAGATGAAAGCCGAGTGCCAGGACGAAACTGGCGATAGGGCCCGCGATCGCCATCAGGAACTCGGTCTTGGCGTCCTTCGGCTCTTCGGCCATTTCGGCAACACCGCCGAAAATGAACAGCGTGATCCCCTTGATCGACAGGCCATAGTGTCGCGCCACGAGGGAATGCGAGAGTTCATGAAAGATCAGAGAGAAAACCAGACCAATCATGCCGGCAATGCCCATCCACCAATAAGTGGCCGGGCTGTAGCCTTCGTACCAGACGGGGAAGAGACCGCGCGCCAGCGACCATGTCACAAGCAGAGCCAGGAACAGCCAGGAGACGTCGACCCGAACCTTGAAGCCGAGCAACTCGAACAGGGTGATGCTGCGTCCGTTCATACTGGTCTCGTTCCATCCTCTAAAGGCGTGCGCCTTTGCGCACCGCAACCTCTCTCCTGCATATAATCACCGGAAAGTGATTTCCAACCAAGCTCTTGCCGGACCGCGAAGGCGCTGCGAGCCGCCGCAGCGATCCAATTCTCCTTGCGCAGCCCCTTCGCGCCGGCGTCCCGGTCCGTTAGGATGCCGACATGGGACTGCGAACAACGGCAAAGGGCTGACGATGCGAAAGCTGTTCATGGCTATTCTCCTGGCGGCGGCCGGAGCTCTCTCGGCGGCAATGCCAGGCGTTGCACCGGCAGCGGCGGAAGAACTGCGCATCGGCCTCTCGCAATACCCGACGACGCTGCACCCCAGCATCGACCCTTCGGTCGCCAAGTCCTACGTGCTGTCCATGACCCGCCGCCCGATGACGGTCTACGACCAGCAGTGGGAGCTGATCTGCATGCTCTGTATCGAGCTGCCGTCGATTGACGCCGGGACCGCCGTGCCCGAAGACCTGCCCGACGGCGTCGAGGGCGCCGGTGACGGCCGTGGCATCGCCTTGACCTATACCCTCCAGCCCGGCGCGACCTGGGGCGACGGCACGCCGGTCACCACCGCCGACGTGCTCTTTACCTGGAAGGCCGGGCGACATCCCGCGGCCGGTGTCGGCAACCTGGAGCTCTACCGCCGCATCCATGCCATCGACGTGATCGACGAGAAAACTTTCGTGATGCACGCCGACCGCATCTCCTTCGAATACGCGGCGATCAACGATTTCAATCTGCTGCCCGCCCACATCGAGGAACCGCTCTTCGATGCGGCGCCGGAAAGCTATCGCAACCGTACCGCCTACGACAACGATCCGACCAATCCCGGCCTGGCCTACGGACCCTACCGGGTCGCCGAGGTGATCCCCGGGTCTCGCGTGGTTCTGGAGCGCAACGAGACCTGGTGGGGCAAACTGCCGGTGTTCGAGCGCATCACCCTGATCACCGTCGAGAAAACCACCGCGCTGGAGGCCAACCTGCTTTCCGGAAGCGTCGATATGATCGCCGGCGAGTTGGGCCTGACGCTCGACCAGGCCCTGGCCTTCGAGAAACGCCATGGCGACAAGTACAACATCATCTACGAGCCGGGCCTGCTCTACGAACACATCGAGCTGAGGCTCGACAACCCGATCCTGCAGGACAAGCAAGTGCGCCAGGCCCTGGTCTATGCCATCGACCGCGAAGTGATCAGTGAGAAACTCTTCGCGGGCCGCCAACCGGTCGCCCATTCCGGCGTCTCTCCGCTCGATTGGGTCTACGACAAGGACATCAAGAAATATTCCTACGATCCGGCCAAGGCCGCGGCGCTGCTCGACGCGGCGGGGTGGAGCGACCTGCGCGGCGGCATTCGCCACAACGCGGCCGGCGAGCCGCTGCAGCTGGAGTTCATGACCACTGCCGGCAGCCGCGTGCGCGAACTGGTGCAGCAGGTTCTGCAGAGCCAATGGAAGCAGGCCGGCTTCGACATCCGGGTGCGCAACGAGCCGGCGCGGGTGTTCTTCGGCCAGACCATTCACGAGCGCCGCTTCACCGGCCTCGCCATGTTCGCCTGGGGCAAGGGCCCGGAACATGTGCCGCGGTCGACCCTGCATTCGGAGGAGATCCCCACCGAGGAGAACGGCTGGTCGGGCCAGAACTATACCGGCTTCGTGAACCAGGAGATGGACGACCTGATCGAGGCCATCAACCTGGAACTGGACCGCCCCAAGCGTAAGGAAATGTGGAAGCGGGTCCAGGCGATCTACGCCGAGGAGGTTCCGGTGATCTCACTCTACTGGCGCGCCAACGCCTATGTCCTGCCCAAGTGGCTGAAAGGTCTGCGCCCCACCGGTCAGATGGCCTCCTCCTCGCTCTGGGTCGAGGACTGGACCGTCGAAGGCCGCTGAACGGGCGCTAGATAGAAATGTTCTCCTATCTCCTGCGGCGACTGACGGAATCCTTCCTGGTGCTCGCCGTCATGTCGCTGGTGATCTTCGCCCTCATCGGCCTGATGCCGGGCGATCCCATCGACATCATGATTTTCTCCAACCCGGAGATGACCCCGGCAGATGCCGAGCGCCTGCGCGCGCTGCACGGCCTCGACAGGCCAATCCTGGACCGCTACCTGACCTGGCTCGGCTCCGCGCTGAGCGGCGACTTCGGCTATTCGCGACTCTACAATCAGCCGACCCTGGACATCCTGCTGCCGCGCCTCGGCAACACCGTGATTCTCATGGGGCTCAGCTTCATCCTCGCCCTCGCGATCGCCCTGCCCGCCGGGATCTATGCCGCCACCCGGCCACAGAGCGCGGCCGACCACGCCATCAACCTGCTGGCCTTCGCCGGCATCTCGGTGCCGCCCTTCTGGCTCGCCATCCTGCTGATCATTCTCTTTGCCGTGACCCTCGGTTGGCTGCCGGCCGGTGGCATGGGCGACGGCCGCGACTTCTGGGACGACGCACGCCATCTGGTGCTGCCGGTGCTGGCCCTGACCATCGCCACGGTGGGCGGAATCATCCGTTTCATGCGCGCCGCGGCCATCGAAACGCTGCGCCAGGACTATGTGCGCACGGCCCTCGCCAAGGGCTTGAGCGGACGCCAGGTGGTCATCGGCCACGTTCTGCGCAACGCCATGATTCCGGTGGTGACCATCCTCGCCCTGCAGATGGGCAACCTCTTCTCCGGCGCCTTGATCACCGAGCAGATCTTCTCCTACCTCGGCATGGGCAAGACCATCTACGACTCGGTGATCGGCAACGATTACAACGTGGCCCTGGTCGGCCTGCTGCTGGCGACCCTGACGACGCTGCTGGCCAACCTGCTGGCCGACCTGGCCTACAGCTGGTTCGACCCGAGGATCAGCTACAAATGACCCAGCCGGAGCCGCAACAGGGCCAACTCGCCGCCGAAGCCGCCCTTGCGCGGGGCGCGTCGCTCACGGTGCGGCAAATCTTCTGGCACCGCTTTGTGCGCCATCGCCTCGCGCTCTTCAGCCTGGTGTTTCTCGTCCTGCTGGCACTTGCCTCCGTGGCCGCGCCGCTGATCGAAGCGCTGCTCGGAGTCGACGGCAACCTCGTCGACCTCTTCAGCGCCAAGCAGCCGCCCTCGCCGGGCCATCCGCTCGGCACCGACGACCTGGGGCGCGACGTCCTGGTGCGCCTGCTCTACGGCGGTCAGGTGTCGATTGTCGTAGGGCTCGCCGCAGCGCTCTGCGCAGCCGTCATCGGCACCCTTCTCGGCCTCTTGGCGGGCTACTATGGCGGCCGGCTGGACGCGTTGCTGATGCGCTTCACCGACGGCGTCATCGCCCTTCCGATCTTGCCGCTGCTCATCATCCTGGCGGCCATCGACCTCAACAAGCTGGGCCTGCCTCAGGCAATCGTCACCTCGGAGAGCGTGAGCATCTATCGCATCGTTTTCCTCATCGCGCTGGTTGGCTGGACCACCGTGGCGCGCCTGGTGCGAGGCGCCACCCTGTCGATGAAAACGCGGGAGTTCGTGCGCGCCGCCGAAGCCCTCGGCGCCTCGGCGCCGCGCGTCATGCTGGTGCACATCCTGCCCAACGTGGTGTCGCCGATCATCGTCGCCACCACGCTGTCGGTCGGCGGGATCATCTTGCTGGAATCGGTTCTGAGTTTCCTCGGCCTCGGCATCCAGCCGCCGCTGCCCTCTTGGGGCAACATGCTGACCTCGGCGCAGGAACTGATTTGGGATGCGCCGGCGCTGGCGATCTATCCCGGCCTCTTGATCTTCCTCACGGTCATCGCCTTCAACTTTCTCGGCGACGGCCTGCAGGACGCCCTCGACCCGCGCGCCCTGCAAAGCGAAGACTAGCGGGGACCAGCGAGGCTAGTTGGAGGGTTCCGGCATGGCGTCCGGGTCGACTCCCGACTCCAGCTCCTGCTTGAACTCAGGGGTAAGCGTCGACTCGGGTTGCGGCGCGGGCTCGGCTTCTGGTAAGGGCAGGACTTCCGGCGCAGGTATGGGATCCGGCGTAGCGCTCGTCTCGGGAATTGGCTCGAGTTCCGGCTTGAGTGCGGGTCCGACTTCCGGCTCGAGTTCCGGCTGGTACTCCGGCTCGACTTCGGTTTCCACCTCAAGATCGGGTGCCTCCTCGAGGTCGGGTTCCGGCTCGGGCTCAGGCTCGGGCTCGGGTTCGGGCAAGGCGACCGTGACGATCGCCTGGTCGCTGCCGTAGAAGACCATCGAGACTTCGCCTTCGAATTCCGCCGGCGCACGATAGCCGATGGCCCGCACCGGCACCCGGCCGCCGCAGGGCACGCTGGCGCGATGACCTTCTCCGGCATCGAAGACCTCGCCAACCTCGGGGGCCTGTGACCCCGGCCCGCCAAACATCTCTCCGGAGGCCGTGGCGAAGTCAGGCGGCGTGATGCCGCAGCGGCGCGCGCGCACGCCGTAGACGATCACTTCCTGGCCCGGTTCGACCGTGAAGGCGCCGCCCGCAGGCGTCGGGCGTTCTCTGGAACGGCCGCTGCCGCCGCCGTCAAAGATGCCGCAGCCGGCCGTTGCAAGCACCGCCACCGCAACTGCAAGCCCGATCGCGCCCCTTCGGTGCCCCCTCATCGTACCCCCTCATATATCAACAACGACCCATCTCCGGCGACTTCACGAACAACACCGGCGCAAACCACGATTGCCGAGCGACAGTACTAAGACGCACCGCAAGCCGTCAAACCGCAATGGCGTATTAGCGGCCTCCGCCGGGCGCTCCGGGCGCTGGCCGGCCGGCCAGCAGGAAGGACAACACCACCCCGGCCACGAATCCGCCGGCATGCGCCTTCCAGCCGATCTGCGCTCCGGCCAGGAAATCTCCGAGGCCGGAAAGGCCGAACAGCAGGTTGAGCCCCATGATCACCAGTACGAAGCGCAGGGCGAAGCGCCGCTGCCTCGCGAGACCACTGGTGACCATGAAGCGCGCCGCCGCGCCGGTCATGCCGTAGACGGCCCCCGAAGCGCCGATCAGCGCTAGCGGCGCGCCACCGCGGAAAGCGAATTCACTCAGCGCGCCGGCGGCGGCCGTCAGCACGAAAAGCAACAGATAGGGCAACAGCCCCAAGTGCCGCTCGACGAAGCTGCCGAAGGCCAGGAGAAAGCCCAAATTCAACGCCAGATGCATGAAGTCGGCATGCAGGAAAGCATGGGTCACCAGGGTCGGCAGGGCGGCGAGGCTCGGCCAGTCGCTGCCCGCTGGCCAGAAGGACGTGGAGATGAAGGCGAAGGTCGACAGGAGCCAGGTCCAGTTCGGTCCCTCCAGAAGGTTTTGCAGCAGGAAACCGCCGATCATCGCCAGGGCCAGCCACAGGGTGCCCGGCGGCAGGTTGAACATCGGCTCGCGCCCGCTTGGCGGCGGCTCGGGCGGACCTTGGATCGGATCGGGCTGAGGAGACATGCGGCGGGACTGGCCTGGAAAAGGAAAGACGCTTCCCCGATGTGAGGCCTCGGCCCGGCGAAGGCAAGAAGAATGCAGCGCCTAATTCTGTCTCCGCCTGCCGGCGCGCTCGAAGCTGCCTTCGCGGTGGACATTGCCGCCCTGTTCGACCACAACGATCAGCAGCAGGAACTGATCCACGGTCTGGTGGTCGGAAGCCAGCGGCAGAATCAGGCGGTCGTAGCGCAGGAAGCTCTCCCCGTCGCCAATGGGAAAGACGCGTTGCGAGAAGTGCGGCTGGGCCTCGACGCGCAGTCGGTCGTAGAGGGCATTCGCGGTTTCCAGGTAGTCGCCCTCGTAGAGTTCCTCGAAGGTCTTGCCGGTTGGGTCACGCCCGGCGCGCGACACGACCTCGGTGCCCGCCAGGCGATAGCGATAGCGAAAGCCGCGGTCTGAGGGCTCCACCCCGATCACCGCAATCCGGGGCAGCATCAGGGTGGGGAACTCGACGGGGTCGATTTCCCGGCGGCTCGGCAGTCCTTCCGCAGGCTTGTGCTTGAGCCAGTAGTCGTGGAGCCAGATATGCTCAGGGTGAGACAGTGCTGAAAGCGGCGCGGCTTCGGCGGTGTAATTTCTGTCTTCAGCTCTATCGCTCATCCGAAAAGAATCGGGCTCCTATGATTTGTGGCTAACGCGGCAGGAGCTTGCCCCCGCTTCGCCGTGACACTGAACTACGCGCAGCGTCAATTTTTTCTGAGCTAATAGATTAGCAATTTCTCCAAATTCGACAATAGCTTGTAAGAGTAGTCGGAAACCCAATCTCAGGCAGATTTGGGCAAGGAGGATTCAACCAAGGTCGCCCAGTAGCTGGCGCCGATCACCGCGATGTCGTCATTGAAATCGTAGTGCGGGTTGTGCACGGAACAGCCGCCGGGGCCGCCCTCGGTGCCATTGCCCAGCCAGATGTAGCAGCCGGGCCTTTCCTCCAGCATGTAGGCGAAGTCTTCCGAGCCCATCAACTGTTCGGCGCCGACTGTGACCTTGTCGTCGCCGACGACCTTGCCGGCCACCGCAGCGGCAATGCCGGTTTCCGCCGGGCTGTTGACCAGCGCCGGGTAGCGCCGCTCGTAGCGCAGGGTCATGGTCGCCCCCTGGGACTCACAAAGCGTTCGGGCGATGCGCTCGATATCGCATTCGATCTGGACCTGGGTTTCCTTCTTGAAGGTGCGCACGGTGCCGCGAATCACCGCGGTTTCCGGGATCACGTTCCAGGTATCGCCGGCATGAAATTGGGTGACGCTGACAACAACCGGGTCGAGAGGCTCGACCCGCCGGCTGGCGACGGTCTGCAGGGCCCCGACGATCTGCGCGCCGGTCACGATGGGGTCGATGCCGAGCTGCGGCATGGCGGCGTGGGCGCCTTTGCCGGTGATGACGATCTCGAAGATGTCGAAGGCCGCCATGGCCGGGCCTTCGCGCAGCGAGACCGTGCCCACCGGCATCCCCGGCATGTTGTGCAGGCCGTAGACCGCCTCGACCGGGAACTTTTCGAACAGCCCCTCTTCCACCATCACCCGGCCGCCGCCCTCGTTCTCCTCCGCCGGCTGGAAGATGAAGGCGATGCGGCCGTCGAAGTTGCGTGTCTCGGCAAGATACTTGGCGGCGCCCAGCAGCATGGCCGTGTGGCCGTCGTGGCCGCAGGCATGCATCTTTCCCTCGTGGCGCGAGCGATGGTCGAACTCGTTGAGTTCGGCAATGTGCAACGCATCCATGTCGGCGCGCAGGCCGATAGCCCGGCCGCTCTTGTTGCTCTGCCCGTCGAGCAGGCCGACAACGCCGGTGGTGGCCAGGCCACGGTGTACTTCGATGCCGAACTCGGCCAGCTTCTCCGCCACGAAGTCGGAGGTACGGACCTCCTCGAAAGCGGTTTCGGGATGGGCGTGGAGATCGCGGCGCCAGCCCTTGATCTCCTCATGAAACTCGGCAATGCGGTTGATGACGGCCATAGGGGGACTCCTCGGGACTTGCTCAGACTTGCGTTGGGTTTTGTGGAGAATGGCGCAGGGGTTCGGCCGCGGGCAAGCGGTCTTCCTCCACCGCATGGCAGGCGACCTCGCCCGCCGCGGTCGGCCGAGGCTTGGGCGACTCCTGCTTGCATCGTTCGTTAGCGAAGGGGCAGCGCGGGTGGAAGTGACAGCCGGCGGGCGGGGAAATCGGACTCGGCACCTCCCCCGCCACGGGGATGCGGTGACGTCCCGTCATCTCCAGGTCGGGAATAGCGTCCAACAGCATGCGGGTATAGGGATGCTGTGGATTGGCGAACAGCGCCCGCGCCGCGCCCCACTCCACCAGGCGCCCCAGGTACATGACGCCGACCATGTCGGAGATGTGATAGACCACGGCCAGGTCGTGGCTGATGAAAAGATAGGTCAGGCCCAGTTCGCGCTGCAGCCGCTTCATCAAATTCAGGATCTGCGCCTGCACCGAAACATCGAGCGCCGATGTCGGTTCGTCGCAGACCAGGAACTCCGGGTTGCTGGCCAGCGCCCGGGCGATGGATATCCGCTGGCGCTGGCCGCCGGAGAATTCGTGTGGGAACTTCTCGCCGTCGGCGGCGGCGAGCCCGACCTGGACCAACAGTTCGCCGACCCGCGCGGCGATCTCCTTTCGATCGCTCATGAGCTTATGGGCACGGATCGGTTCGGCGACGATGTCCGCCACCCGCCAGCGCGGATTGAGGCTGGCGTAGGGGTCCTGGAAAATCATCTGCAACCGCTTGCGCAGGGGCTCGATCTCGGCGCGAGACTTGAGGCTTGCCATGTCGATGCCGTCAATGCGGATCTGCCCGCGCGTCGGGCTGTGCAGGCCGACCACCAGCCGCGCCACGGTCGACTTGCCGCAGCCGGACTCCCCCACCAGGCTGAAAGTCCTGCCTTTGGGAATTTTGAAGGAGAGACCGTCGACGGCCTTCAGAAAAACCCGCTTCTCGCCCTGCAGGATGCGATTGAGCAAGGGCGGCGAAACGTCGAAGGTCTTGGCGAGGTTCTCGACGTCGACCAGCACCTCAGCGGCGCCTTGGCCTGTCTCCTGCGGTTCAGCCATGACTACCGCTCCGCAACTGCTCATCGTAGAGCCAGCAGGCCGCCTCGGTCGCGCCGACCTGCTGCAGGTCGGGACGCTCCTGGCGACAGCGCTCAAAAGCGCGCGGGCAGCGCGGGTTGAAGGCGCAGCCCTGCGGGATGGCATTGAGGCGCGGCATCGCCCCGTCGATCTGGGTCAAATTCTCCACGTCATGCCCGACCAGCGGGATTGAGCCCATGAGCCCGGCGGTATAGGGATGCTGGGCGCGCAGCACCACATCGGCAACCGGCCCAATCTCGACAATGCGCCCGGCGTACATCACGGCGACACGGTCGGCGGTCTCGGCGATCACCCCCATATCGTGGGTCACCAGCATCACCGCCGCGCCGTGCTCCCGGCAGAGCCGCTTCAACAGCGCGATGATCTGCGCCTGGATGGAAACGTCGAGCGCCGTGGTCGGCTCGTCGGCGATGATGAGACGCGGGTTGATGCAAAGCGCCAGCGCGATCACCACCCGTTGGCGCATGCCGCCGGAGAACTGGTGCGGGTACTGGTTGATGCGCTCGGCGGCGGCCGGGATGCCGACTTCTTCGAGCAATTCAATGGCGCGATTCCTGGCGGCCTTCTCGCTGAGGTCCGTATGCGTCGTGATCGTCTCGATCAACTGGCGCCCGATCGTGTAGAGCGGATTGAGAGAAGTCAGCGGGTCCTGAAAAACCATGCCGATCTCCTTGCCCCGGATTCGGCGCAGCTTCTCGTAGGGCAGGTTGTCGATACGCCGGCCGTCCAGAAGGATCTCGCCGCCGGCAATGCGGCAAGGCGGCTCCAGAAGACCGATGATCGCCGCTCCGGTAAGTGACTTGCCGGCCCCCGACTCCCCTACGACACCCAGCACTTCGCCCTCGTTGATATGAAGGGAGACGTCGTCCACCGCCACCAGAGTGCCGCGCCGATTGGGGATTTCGATGCGCAGATTCTCGACCCGCAGAAGCGCCTGATTGGAGGGCGAAGTTTCACTCATTCCGGCGCCTAACGCAGTTTTGGATTGAGGGCATCGCGCAGCCAATCACCCAATAGGTTGACCGCCAGGACCAACAGGGCCAAAGCGAGCCCGGGGAAGATCGTAATCCACCACTCGCCGGAGAAAAGAAAATCGTTGCCGACCCGGATCAGGGTTCCCAGCGACGGTGACGTCAAAGGCACGCCGACGCCGAGGAAAGACAGCGTCGCCTCGGTAATCACCGCGATGGCCAGGTTGATGGTGGCGATCACCAGCACCGGCCCCATGACGTTCGGCAAGACATGACGAACCATGATCACCAGCGGCGGAATGCCGATGACACGCGCGGCCTGCACATACTCCTTGTTGCGCTCCACCATGACCGAACCGCGCACCGTCCGCGCGTACTGCACCCAGAACGACAGGCCGATCGCCAGGACCAGAACGTAGAACCAGACCTGGTTATGTAAGTCCCGCGGCAGCACCGCGCGGGCGACACCGTCGATCAACAGCGCAATGAGAATCGCCGGGAAAGTCAGCTGTACGTCGGCGACGCGCATGATGATCGCGTCCACCGCGCCACCGACATAGCCGCTGATCAGGCCGAGGCTGATGCCCAGCACCATGGCAAAAAACACCGAGGCGAAGCCCACGCCCAGGGAAATCCGCGACCCGTAGATGATGGTCGAGAGGATACCGCGCCCCTGGTCGTCGGTTCCCAGGAGAAAGCGCGGGTCGCCGCCGTCCTGCCAGATGGGTGGAATAAACCCATCGAGCAGATCGATCGTGGTGAGGTCGAAGGGGTTATTGGGCGCCACCAGCGGTGCGAAGAGCGCCGAGGCAACGAAGAGGAAGGTAACCACGGCCGAAACAATGACAATCGGCGAACGGGTGAAGGAGTACCAGATATCGCTATCGAAGAAGCGCCTGCAGCCATCGGTAAAACGCTCGGCGACGCTGAGCTTCACCACAACCCGCTGGTCCTGTCCCAAAGCCACGCCCGCCCCCTAGTGATGGCCGCCGGCGACGGCCTTGTCGGCACGCAGGCGCGGGTCGACCACATAGTAGAGCAGGTCGACGACGAGGTTGATGGCGACGAAGAAGAACCCGATCATCATGAGGTAAGACGCCATGACCGGGATATCGACCTCGTTGATTGCCTGAATGAACAGCAGGCCCATGCCGGGCCATTGGAAGACCTGTTCGGTGATCAGGGCAAAGGCGATGATGGAACCGAGCTGCAGGCCGGTGATGGTGATCACCGGCACCAGCGTATTCTTCAGGGCATGGCCGAAGTTGACCGCCCGGTTACTGAGGCCGCGGGCGCGGGCGAATTTGATGTAGTCGTGGCGCAGCACCTCCAGCATCTCCGAGCGCACCAACCGCATGATCAGGGTCATCTGGAACAGCGCCAATGTGATCGACGGCAGGATCAGGGCGAGCAACCCCGATTTCGTCAGAAAGCCGGTGCTCCACCAGCCGACGAAGATCACATCTCCGCGCCCGAAGGTCGGCAGTTGGGGCATCAGGGTCAGGCCGATCGCCTGGTTTATGTCCTGCGAGAGCACGCCGAAGACGAGAATCAACAAAATGCCGATCAAAAAGGTCGGCAGCGAGATGCCGATCAGGGAGACGGCCAGGAAAGTCTGCGACAGGAAACCGCGTCGGTGCAACCCGGTATAAACACCCATCGGCACGCCGATGAAGAGCGCCAGCAGCGCGGCCACGAAAGACAGCTCCAGGGTCGCCGGTATACGCTCGACGATCAGTTCCGAAACCGGACGGCGATGGCGGTAGGAAATGCCGAAGTCGCCCTGTACCGCATTGACCAGGAAACGCCCGTACTGCACGAAGAAGGGATCGTTGAGACCAAGACGCTCGCGCAGTTCCTGGCGTTGTTCCAGGGTCGTGTCCTGGCCGACCATGTTGTTGATCGGATCGCCAACATAATTGAACAGCGAAAAGGCAATGAGGCCCACCGCCAACATTACGGCGATGGATTGCAGAAGCCGTCGGACGACGAAGGCGATCATAGAAACGAAACCCCGGCCGAAAGGGTCGACAGTCGAGAACCATAAAGTTGGGGGAAGAGCCCGAAGACCCTTCCCCTAAATCTCACCACCGTCTTACTTCACCGCTACATACTTCAGGTGAAAGACGTTGTCCGGCCGCTGGGCAACCGTGACGTTGTCACGCACGCCCCAGGACAGCGGCTGCTGATGCAGCGGAATGTGCCCCACCTCGTCCGAATGAATCTTGAAGGCTTCGTCGATCAGCGCCTGGCGCTTCTTCGGGTCGGTCTCGACCTGGATCAGGTCGGCCAGTTCGGTGACCCGCTTGTTGCAGTAACCGCCCAGATTGAAGGCGCCCTTGCCATCCTCCCGACAGGATATAAGAGATGTAATCGGGTTGTGGGAGTCAAAGGTCGACGGCGTCCAGCCCAGAAGGAAGAAGCTGGTGTCGTAGTTGTTCTGAGCCAGAACCTTGCCGAAGTACTTCGATTTGGTCTGCGCCAGAAGATCGATCTTGACGCCGACCTTGGCCAGCATGGAGGCCACCGCCTGACAGATCCGCTCGTCATTCACGTAGCGGTCGTTGGGGCAGTCCATGGTGACCTCGAAGCCGTCCGGATAACCGGCCTCGGCCAGCAGCGCCTTGGCTTTTTCGATATCGAAGGGGAGCCGCTTGTTGAGCTTCGGATTGAACCCATTGATCTGCGGCGCCACCATCAGGTTGCTGGGCGTCGCGGAACCCCGCATCACCTTCTTCCGGATCGCCTCGATATCGATTGCCTGGAAAAAGGCCTGGCGCACGCGCTGATCCTTGAAGGGGTTCTTGCCCTTGACATTGGAAGCGAGCAGTTCGTCGCGATCCTGGTCGAAGCCGAGGAAAATTGTGCGCGCCTCGGGACCGGTCAGCGGGCTCACGCCTTTGGCATCGTCGAGGCGTTTCCAATCCTGCACCGGAACCGGATAAGCCATATCGACATCGCCGGAGATCAGTGCCGCAACGCGGGTTGCGTCCTGGCTGATCGGGGTGAAGATCGCCTCCGTGACGTTGCTCTCGTTATTGCCCCACCAGTTCGGGTTTCGCAGCAGGACTGTGCGCACGTCCGGCTGGCGCTCCTTCACCATGTAGGGGCCGGTGCCGTTGGCGTGGATGTTGGCGTAGTTGCCCTGGTCGTCACCCTTGACGTTGGTGGCCTCGACGGTGTTGTGCTCCTCGGCCCATTCCTTGTCCATGATGTAAAAGATCTCGAGCTGCAGCGGCAGGATCGGATCAGGCGCCGGGGTCACGATGTCGATCGTATAGTCGTCGACCTTCACCACTTCCTTGAAAAGCCTCGCAACGACCTTCATGTCCGAGCCTTCGCTATTGATGCGCTCGACGGAAAAGACCACGTCATCGGCATTGAAGTCGTTGCCATTCTGGAATTTCACGCCTTGCCGCAGACTAAAGCGCCAGACCGTCGGTTCGATATTCTCCCAGGAGGTCGCCAGCGCCGGCCGTAACTGCAGGTCCGGCGTGCGCGTTACCAGCCCTTCGTAAAAGTTGGACTGAAAACCCAAAGTCATGGTCTCGAAGAGACCATGTGGATCCATGGTCTGAACGTCGCCCTGAAATGCCCACTTGAAGGTCTCGGCCTGGGCCGCCGCGCCGCCGGCCAGCATCCCGGCGGCGGCCGCCACGGCCAGGACGCCGCGCCTCAATGTGTCACCCTGTCGTCGATACATTGCCGCTTCCCCCTGTTCGTCTTGGTTGATTGCACTGAACTGAATGCCCGCAAAGCTGAAAGCCACAATCCAACTCTCTGGATTGCATCGCATGCTTCCTTTTTTCTTTAACGTTAGCGTATTACGTCCCGGGCCGGAAGAACAAGCAACTTGCCGGACCGTTCAAACTTGCCTGCTGCAGCATTCACAGCGCCTGCTTGACGAAGCGCCCGCCCTTCATGATGACCGGCATGTGGGCGCCTTGGTCTTGCAGCAAAGCAAGGTCGGCCAGAGGGTTACCGTCTACGACCAGCAGATCGGCGAAGGCGCCCGGCGCCACCACACCGACGTCCCCTTCCGCATTCAGCAGCGCAGCGTTGACCGAAGTGGCGGAGCGCAAAATCTCAGCAGGTGATAATACTTCCGCTCGGATCGTGAACTCGCTCGACTGGTGCGTCTGCATCGCACCCAGCAGATCCGTCCCGAAACCTACCGACACCCCGGCCGTTTTCAGTGTCTCCAATGAACTCACGCCGGCGGCGCGCACCACCTTCAGCTTCTCCAGACTGACCGCCGGAAGGCCGAGATCGGGACCGTAGCGCTCCAGTGCATCGTAAGTCACCAGGGTCGGCACCACGAAAGCACCCGCCTCGGCGCAGTGTGACGCCGTCTCGGCATCGATCAGGTTGGCGTGTTCGATGGAGCGAACTCCGTAGGAAACGCAGCGCGCAATGGCTTCCGGCGTATAGGCATGAGCCATCACGTAGGTGCGCCAGGACTCCGCCTCCCAGACGATCGCCCTGATTTCCTCTTCAGAGTACTGCAGGTTCCAGATCGGATCGCTCGGCGAGGCAACGCCGCCCGAAGCCATGATCTTGATCTGCGTTGCGCCCTTGCGCAGTTCTTCGCGTGCCGCCTTGCGCACCGCCGGCACACCGTCGGCAATGGTGCCGAAAACGTGTGCACTCTGGCTGCAGAAGCAGGCGTCGCCGTGGTTGGCCTCCAGCGAGCGGAAGTCCGCATGGCCGCCGGTCTGGGTCAGCGCCCGGCCGGAATAGAACAGCCGCGGCCCCTCGATAAGACCCGCCTTGATCGCCATGGCGAGGCCATAGTCGGCACCGCCGGCATCGCGCACCGTGGTAAAGCCGCGCCGCAGCACTGCCTCCAGCAGGTGGCGGGCATGCTGATGAAGCAGCGAGCGCGGCATGTCTTCCATCCTGGCGAAATCCGGATCCGCCGCCATGGCGTGGAAGTGGGCGTCGATGAGCCCCGGCATGAGGGTGCGGCCCTTGAGATCGATGACCTCTGCCGCGGCCGCCTTGATCGGCTTGTCGGAAACCTCCTTGATGCGCTCGCCCTCGACCAGCACGTGGCGGCCTTCCATCAACTCCGCGCCCAGCCCGTCGAACAGCCGGCAGTTCTCAAACAGGATCATTCTCTTATCGCCCCTCTGCCTATCCCTCGTCATCACTTCGCTTTAGCCGTTACCTTCCGACATCGCAGCCCTCAGGTCACGCAGCGCGGCACGGACCAGCGGTTCGGCCTCGGCCCAGCCCATGCCGGGTTTCAGCCGGGGGTCGTACAGCAGGAGGATCATCAGGCGGTCCTGCGCAGTCAACTCGATCTGACGGCCGGAGTCGCTGAACACCGAATCGGCCCCCGGCTCCAGATCGTTCATCAGGCCGAGGATCTGCGTGGTTTCCTGCACCAGACAACCCTGGACCGTGCGCTCGCCACGGTCGGTGCGGATGAAGACGACGCTGAAATCGATGCCTTTACCGCTCGGCCAGCCGCCCCAGAGAAAACCAAAACAGGTCGCGCTCTGCTCCATGCGCGCCAGCAGTCCATCGAAACTGCGCGCATCGGCGATGCGATCCGCATAGAGCGCGCGGTGGCGGCGCGCCGCCCGGAAAGGATCGTCGGCGAAAAAGACCAGCAAGTTGGCCCTATCCGGAGCGGTCTCGGAAATCTCCAGGCCGGTCAACGCACTGAGGTCGGCCAGATGGCTTTGGGCGGCCTTGCGGTAGTCGGGGTGTTCGGTACCGATGAGCGCCGCCCGAATCGGCGTTTCCCATTTGGCGAGATGGTCACCGCGCGGGCGCGCTTGTCCGTCATTGCCGAGCACCGGCCGCTCGGTACGGTAGGCCACCCTGTGAAAATCGCCGAGCAACGCCTGGTCGGCGGGCGTAACCGTTCGCTCTGCCGAGGAACAGCC
>PJEL010000444.1_pt1 | contig 48243 bp, 36 predicted proteins | sample 1853271 | NCBI WGS metagenome assembly PJEL01 (sample SAMN08108733, study PRJNA415343) | Invertebrate metagenome, whole genome shotgun sequencing project. | host: Globobulimina | place: Sweden: Gullmar Fjord | collected 2015-08
GCTACGTTGGACTCGATACCTTTCCAAGGGTCTATGGAATAAATTTACTCCATATGATACAAAGAAATACAATCCAAAGCTGCGCTCCCGGGGAGTCGATACATGTGTATGTTTCCAGTATTATATGATAATACATACAGCGTTGCTTTTCAACGCTGAACCAACGCGTTGAAAAGCACCAACCGCGTTATTCAATCGCCTATTTCGCGAAAAGACCGGAATGTTTTTGCTTTGCCATTATACTATAAAATAATTAATCTTTCCAAGATAAAGTTGCATCAAAGCTACACAGAATGATAAACAAGACCACGAGATCTCTTGCTGTCGTCCTGACAGTCTTGCTTTTATGGGGTACGTTGACGTGACCGAAAACCCTTGGATATTTGAAAAGCTTATTCCATTGCAAATGTGTATTATAGGCGCTGTATCTAGTACGGCAAAATGTACCTCGAGACGGTCGAAAAAACTCACCACATATGAACATCAGGTCAGGGGCAGGGTCGGAGTAACCAGCAGTTGCAAGGTCAACTTGAAGAATTTCAGTTACGATGGAAAGGCCCCATCTGTGTACCTTTGGTATACAGATAGCGGAGATTGCTCCCCCGTGAATATGGCTAAGAATGGAAAGAGACTATCTAAATCCCGATTCCGGAAAGCATATTCAAACAAGAACTTTAAAGTGCCCGTCATCTCTTCTGTGGATACCTCCAAGATCACATGCATTGCTGTATATTGCGAGCAATTCTCGGCGGTTCTGGGCGCTACAGAGCTTTAGAAACTGTTAAAAGTGATGTATAGAGCTCCTATTGGGAACAATAATACGCACACCTCTTTGATTTTGGCTTTCCTGTATCATGAATGAGGTCAACCATCCGGTTGACCAAATATTGTCCCTTGCTTGTAAGCATGACATTGATCCGTCCAAGAAAGTCCGAGGTGAGGTTTGCACTGCGATTACAGGGAAATCACACATGTTTATATCAGATATCCGTTCTGGGTTTATGCTTGACGGATTTTTTACATGTAAATTTCTCTCTATAACAAGTGATACTGCAATGAAGCTCCTGTATTTGATACTGCTTACTTCCTCAACGACAGTGCTCGCCAAGCGCGTCTTACATCAGTCCAACGTACGTACGCTCTGTCTGTATATTATTGTCATTTCCAGTAGTATGGTATCTATGCACAGTGTATCGTTTTGCAGGGTGGATGCAGTTCAAGCCCAGGAATGAGCATCCCTGATGCATGCTCTGGAGGTTTGTTTTCTGGCAACGAATGGGACAATGATGAGATTGAATGCAACTTTGATGGTGTGCAATTGAAATGTGATCTTGACGAAGATACCTTTTCAGATAATGATGTCGATTGCGAGCTTGAAGTTCCAGGGGATGATATTGAGTTCAGTTGCAATGTCGATGACAACTGTAACATCAAATGCAGCTCTCTCTCAACCATCATCCCTGCTGCATACCTCAGCACAGTACAAGAAATTTTGGATACCTGGAAGCCAGACGACTGATGGTATGATCCGGATCATCACTATCAAAAGGATCCTCTCCATGAAGAAAATCAAACAAACCAGTTTGATACATCTCCAACCAACCATCATGCATGATGTATCCATATGGACACACGTCTCCAGCAGATTTGCTTGAATGAAATGTATTCATCTGTACGTCGATCGATGGCATGCATACATTATCCATTAATAGAATTGTAAATAAATAACGATGGACATTCTGTGAGTGCGTCGTATCACACACTCGTTATGGAGGTTCAAAAAGCACTACACTCTGCTAAAATCATACTTGCGGTGTCAGCGTGGTTTGGATTCCTCTTCCTTATTTCTATATGGTTTTTAATAACATGTCTTCTTCTTTGTATCGTCCCTGTGGTTGGATTAGGAAGTCTGATAACAGTGTTGCTGACACTACTGGTTCCCATTGACGTCCCTTGCCCATCCTGGATTTCATGGTTCTTGCGGTATTCTGTCCAAAGTTATGTGGAATATCTTCCAGTGAAAGTAAAATGTCTGGGAGACATTGATAGATCAGGGCCATACGTGATTGCATATGAGCCACATTCTGTTTTGCCACAGGGCATGTGCATTTTCAGCCACATCAAAAAGCCGGCATCGCTGTCTTTTCCCCACGCATTGGATGGAACAGCGATCCTGGTGAGCAATGCAATATTTTGGGTTCCTGTTCTCCGACATTTGTGGTGGTGGCTCGGCTGCAGGCCAGTATCAAGAGGTTCAATATCCAGACTGTTGGACGAGGGTTGTTCTGTTGCCTTGTGCCCAGGAGGTGTCCAAGAATGTCTCATCATGCAGCCATACAACGAATCGTTATACGTAAAGAATAGAAAAGGATTTATACATCTAGCAATGCAGAAAGGAGCCTCAATTTTGCCAGTATTTGGTTTTGGACAGAGCAACCTCTACAAGTACTGGAGGCCATTCTATGACCGCCCATCATCCCTGTTGACAAAAAATCTATTCACAAGGTTGTCAAGGCTGTTGAAGTTTGTTCCAATGGTTGCATGGGGATATGCTGGTCCAGTTCCATTTAGAAATCCACTGACCATTGTGATTGGCAAGCCCATCCATGTAGAAAAGGTTCCAGACATTGAGATACATGATGCTCGGGTGCAGGATACACTGGATCGATTCATCAATGCCATGAAAGAAATATACGACCATGGAAGGAACGAATACGGAGAAGGAAAACCTCTGGCTATATATTAAATGTGGGATTCTGTAAAATTTGGAAAAGATACATACATGACGAATACAAGGCAAGTGCTCTAACCACTGAGCTACAGAAGCATGACTGCTATGTAATGTAACTTTTTTTTATTGCTTCTACCGTGAATCGAACACGGGACCCCTTGCTATCTGTACACACGTACATGAGTGAAAAATCGAATTTTGTCATGTATAGTTGCGTGAAGATTGTGTCGTGTCCAATCTTGTCGCAAAAATCTCCACTCCACTCTACTACACCCGTAGTCATGTTACATTTATGAAGAATTCATCATAAGCTCTGTTTCAGATCGATATTCGCGAAGTACGACGGGAACAGATGTTGGAGGCAGTGCTCCCACCTCTGTGATGATGACTGTAATGAAATCGGCTGGGGTGGTGTCATACACAATGTTCAAGAGGGAGAGATGAGATTCTTGTATGCTATTCTTGACATCCTCCACTCGTACATTCTGCAACAATCCTGCAGGGTCTGCCAATTCGTTATTTGTAATGCTATCTAGCTGAATCCTTTCATGGAATTTGTATGTTTCTGAGCATATTATGACGGGAACATGGGCAAGAGAGGCAGACATGGCGACTGCAGCTGTTCCTGCTCTCGAGAGCACTGCTCCATTTGACATCACTGCTGCAGCTCCCAGCATCACTTTGTTTGCAAGATTCATACCCGTTTCCAAACTATTTAATAGCATGTATTCGCAGGGAATGCCAATCCTCAACAATTCTGTCAGGAGCCCCTTTCCCTCAAAAAGAGGACTTCCGTCTGCAATTACAACACTAAACTTCTTTCCTTCCGATGCTGCTTGCTTTAAGGTTTGTTCCACTGTTGTGGATCGTGAATATGTTAAAATAATATCTCCATCGTTTATTTTCGCTGCCGCTGTCCCTGCGAGGGCTTGCTGAGCGATTGTGATCTTGTCCAGGGAAAAGTTTGCAATAAACTGGTGCAACTCATCCTTGGCCTCTTGGTTTGACAGATTCGTCTGGGCAAGCCTTCCAAGTTCAGCTTTTATTGACTTGACAACATTTCCTACCGCAGGAGACAATGTCCTGCATCTAACGAGGAATGAAACCATGTTTTTCACTGCTATAGTGAATTCTCTAGTAAATGACTGTCCTTCTGAAAGCTCAAATGATGATATGGCAGAATCTATCATTTGAAGAAATGCTAAACTCCTATTATTGGTTCCTCTGAGTGTTCCTTCTAACATTTGAACTCCCAGTGAAATGCAGGCGACTGGAATTGCTTTCTCTGTAGCAATATTGGCCAAATCTTCCATTGAAAAGTGCCCTTGCCTTGGAAGATGGTCAAAGAAGGATGCAGGCTCTGGGGTTTCTTGTTTTTCCTTGGCATTCGATACTGCTTTTACGGTATTCGATGTTGCTGTTGCTGGTGTTGACTTTTCGACAGGCTCCTTTGCTGCCGGCTTATTCTGTACCTTGGCTGCAGCCTTGGCAGCACGCTGCGCTTCTTGCAGGGCCCTTCTCTCAGCTTTTGACATCTTCTTTTTAACAGGAATTTCAGGTGGCCTCTCCTTCTCAGGAGTGTCTTCTTTAATAGGAAAACTGACAAGTTTGGAGTCATTTTTGTGCATTTTTAGATTTTGCATAGCTTCTTCTGCTTCCAAAAGTTTGACTGCATCATCTCCCCCTTTTTCCAGGGCTGTCGCAAGCCCCTCGTTATCATGAGCATCACTCAGCAGTGTCTCACTGTCATCAACTGGAGTTAATGGCAACGCTTCATTCTCCTTTACCCTTGCCATTGCAGGAATTGACGGACCCTCATCCAAACTGTTTCTTTTACTCGTCTGTGGAGAATACATTCTAGAACCTGGGCGAGAATTGTCCTCACTGGTACGCCTGCTTGTTTGTTTGCTTCCTCCAGGTCTTCTAGGAGATTCTTCTGGGGATCTTTGACCCTGCATTGCCCAAAGAAAGGTGAGAACGTGGTTTGTGCGCGCGGCCATGGAATCGCGTTTCATACCTGAAATGATGGTGGTATAATCACCGGTGACAGTGATCCACTCTTGATGGCATTTTTAATGATATCATGATTCGACGGAGAAGGTGAAGCTCCCTCTACGTGAAATCCAACAACTTTACGTGTAGGAGCGTCAATTCCCTGAGACTGCGTCGAAGTGAGTCTCGACATGTTCGTTTCGGGTAGTTTCGACATTATCTAGTTTGACATACTATGATATATCTGTAAAAACGGTGACAAGTTAATTGTTCTTTACGTATGCTCATTGAGGTCAACAGGCAAAGTATTTGCTTACAAGCTGTATTTGGTTACATTCATGACTGGCAGTCAACCATCTGGTTACAAAGAAGTATAGAGTTGTTTCTATACCTACTAGAAAGCAATGCGAGGCAATAAAAAGAGAGCAAAACTCAAAGTCGTCAGTTATGGAGTCATAATATAGCATAATATGGTCATAAAAAGGAAGGTGTCTGGTCCAACAAAAGAAGATGAAGATGAAGATGAAGATGAAGATGTAGGTGTAGTAGATGAGGAGGATAGTTGCTGTTTCATCCAAGGAAACACAGCTGCAGCTTGGACATTCATAGCTCCACTTTGGCTATGCAGGGCACCTCCAGTCTCTGCTGTGAAGTTGACAAGCTGGGACTTTGATTTGATATCATCGGGCAACTGATCAAAATATGAAAGCTCCTGACCCCCCATTAGATTGTCCTCTGTACCACTGAGTACCAAGACGGGAGTTCCTGTTTTGGTAATGTTGGGATTGACGAAATCAAACGCATTCTTGTAGCCCAGCCATGTTGTCTGAATGATATCTGTCACATTTGATGTGAATACCCCAGCATAGTCTATAATGTTGTAGACGTAATCTGGTAGAACATTAACCAAATCAGCTCCTTCAAAAAGGTTATACCAAATCTCAGGTGCTCCAGAATCAGCGTCACAGTCCTGCAACAAAGGTCTGAGAATCATGTCAACAACTGTGGTTGCATTCTCGAAAGCACCTCCATATCCCTCGGGTATTTCCGAAGAGTTCAATTGGTTGAATGGTAGGAATAATGTATCGATAAATCTTCCTGCATAGGGTGGAATCATAGAAACGACAGCAGGTGTGATGATACATCCAACAAGTGTGTCTTTTGGCAACATGCTGCAAGCTTGCCCTGCGAGATAGCCTCCTAGCGACACACCCCACAAGAACTTGTCTTGAGAAATATATTTGCTTATAGATTCATCATTCTCTGCAGTCGATACAATCTCATTGATAACAGTATCCCATCTTGTCACCAGTGGCATGTATGGTGGATATCTTTTCACAGATCCTTGGCCAGGTCCTTCAAATGCCAGAACTGCATATCCATTTTCAAGGGATTGAGAACCACCAAATGGAAATATAGCTTCAATAGGATAATCTGTACCCGTATTGAGGATGACAAGAGGAAGCTTTTTGGTAGGATCTGGTGTGACAAACACAGCAGGCAGATTGGCTTCTGTTGTACCATTTGAATATGGAATGCTCAGCCACTCGACGTGGTAGCCACGTGACTTTTCAAGCATTGACAAGTATTGTTTAAAAGCTTCCAAACCTTGTCTCTGTGCTTCCAGACCCTGCTCGCTCACTGGGAATGGCCATTGGGATACAAAGTAGTATTGTGCTGCCCTGTAATATAAAGATGCCTTTGCCTCCTCATCACTCAAGCCTTGCGCCTTTAAAATCAATCCATCCGCCATATCTACCCAACCGTTTCTCCAAATGTCATACACCTCCAGTTCGTTCCCCTGAAACTTTGATACATTTCCCAACTTGGAACTCTCATTCAGGGAATTCAAAACATAGAAGACTTCCCCAGGCTCTGCAGCACCGAATACAGCTCCACCAAGCAGAGCTTGGACTTGAAATGCCACCCAATCAAGCTGTGGCATCGCCTGAATCAAATCCGTCGTCAAAGGCTGGCTCTCTTCGTATGCAACCTCTGCCTCACCCAGCAGATCTTGCACCGTGGGATTGTCATAGGCCTGTTCCAAAACCCAGGTCGTAATATTCACAGCAGTTTCACATCGTGTTGTATTCTGAGCCCAAGTCGGTGACCCAACAAAGAGTACAAGAAAGGACAGCAAGACGGTACCACCGTAAGAAAACAAGACGTGTCTCGGCATTGATGATAGAAACTCAGAGAGGATGTTTGTAGTATTAAATACGTCTCATATATATATCTACAGTAAAATATACGCATTTGAAATGATTATAAAGGGTAAACCGAGTCGCATGTATTTCGGATATACCTTAGTATAGGCTTGGATGTAATGGGTTGACTTTCTGTCATCACTGGTGGAAAGAGTGATGGAACATTCCAAACGTCGTATCCTTTCATATATATGCATTTCTGATCAAGACAGATGTGAGATGAACCATCAACACATGCATAATCCTGTCCCTGCACCATACCATTGACCAATGGAACCAGTCTCCATCCCTCATTTATTCAATCATTTGATTGTCTCAGTCATGCCTGAGATACCTTTGCTCTGTATCCCCAATGAAGATGTGCCAATCATTTACAAGCGTTGTGCAAGATCCAATTGGCTGTATTCTGGATACAGTGTATCCATGAATATATTCACGAACGTACGTTCCCTGGCCAGGGGTGCACCCTGCATGAATGATTCATGCAAAACTATTCTAACGACGCTCTATACGTACACGGAACATAGAACAAAATTCTTATTGATATTATTGCATATGTTATACTGGTGATAAGAAAAATTCAACCGCTGGATATTCGTGGCCGCAGGAACCGTGGAATCCCTCCATCACGTGGTGAGTTTGAGAAACGAACGATACTCTCCCGTGTTTAGGGAACCTTGTCTACCAATAGATTTATTTAGTATTGAATTTTCATTCCAGTGGAGAAACACGTACTGTTCGCTCCGTGTTTGTCTATTTCAAGGTTGACATCTGTCGCACGTGGATTGTAGATGACGACAGCAAAGGGCAGACGTGTCCTGTGTGTTAACTATGGAGACACCATAGAGCAGGTTATAGATGGTCTCAGTAGAAGGGATGGTATTCTCCGTGATATCCTCCTGTATGGGCAAGATATGAGGTCCCACCAAGGTGGTGCTGGTCAGCCATACGATGGTCCGGGTGGGAGTGGTGGTGCTGCCCTTGCTATTCCTGAAGGGATGGCGATGTCGGTGCCGTATGCTCCTTTCGATTCTCGTGTATCTCATAAGATCCTGAAGGATCCAACAGTAGATGACATAGTAGAAAATATCAACGACTTCAAACCAACATGTGTCCTTGTGCATTCTGGAGTGATTGGAAAGAGGGGATCAGATTTTGGGATGGAAGTTCTAGCACCGCTTCCTACCGAGATCATCAATCAGAAACAATTGATAATAGCAGCTATGAAACGAGTAAAAGTCAAGATAGTGTATATAGATTCGAAGAAATGTACAGAGTTTGCTCATGATGTTAGAAAAGCCACAGATGCCTGTGTGATTGCCTGGATGTCCTCTGACCCCACGCTGGTTTTCAATGCCTACAATTTCTTGTTTGCTTTCTTTGGGTCTCTTGAGATGAAGAATATCACTCCGGAATGCGCTTTTGCTATTGCGTCAGAGCTCACTAGTGCATTCTGCCTTGGCCGAGGGGGCAATGCTGGGCCAGAGATTCCACCATCTCTGCCTCATCTGCTCAGTGATGGAATGCCCTCATTACCTGGTTTAGGGTTTGTGGAAGAATATATGGATGATGATAAAAAAGTGGTTGATGTGTACTCGCAAGTTCCAGGATTTAAAGACGTGAGGCTCTGTGCACCCAATGCAGAAATTAGGCTCCTCGTGGCAGCTTTGCCTTCTGCTATGATGGTATCGGCCAGGTTGGGGTCACTGTGCCAGGGTATTCGTGGAATCATTGCAGCAGAAATTTTGTCTGCTTCACTAGTGAATAAAGCCATGGTAGCGATTCCTCCACCATATCTCCCAGAAGGCTCTCAGGCATACAGATGTACCATGAAATCAGCCAATGGCATTGCTTTTGATGTCGTAGCTGGTGGCCCTAGCTCTATCATGAAGGATGGAAAGTTGGTAGAATATGCTTTAAGGCAATCTCTTGTGGCTGATGCGCATTCAATCCAGATGAAGCTCCCCCCTCCAGGGGCTCCCATGCCTCCATATCATAGTGTGGCATTGGTTGCATCTGGGGCACCTGTGATAGAAATCATGGTCTCAGCGTCAACATGGGTATTGTATCTGCTAAAGAGATTATGCGAGATACCATTTTCAAAATCTCTAGTCATAGCAGGGATTGGTGCCACGAGCACGTCTATCAATAGTGCCTTTAGCAAGCGAGATTCCCTACGCCAAACAAGTACAATTGCTAATGGAAATTTATCAAGGATTCGTCCATCTACGGGTCTAATCACTGCAGATATGCTAGTAGGAGCCTCTCCAGAGCTAGAAAACGCCGTTGCTGCGCTTGAGAAGTGTATTCCAACTCCATCTGCTGTCCCCACAATGGCACAGCATGGTTCAGCCTCGGCACCTGGAACTAGTATGGCACCCATGGAATAGTTTGTCTATAATCTGACACGTATGATGTTATATATCAGCTTATAATGAGTGTGTTTGGCTCGTAGTATATCTGCTTAACTTTCAGAGTAGACTTGTAAAGCCTACCAGTGAATGGGGTACAAGTGACTTGGCGGTAGTCAGGGGTGGCATGCCCATGATTGATGTAGTATTACACTGTGGCCCATAGATTGACATGCATCGACTTTTTCATATCTGAATGCGTTAAATATATATATTTAAATCATTTGTCATACATATATTACGGAAAAGAGAATTTTTCTCGCAGTTGGTTGGAAGGCGGTTAGTTGAATAGATTAGAATCTAAGATCACTTCTCCGGAAGATACTTTTGGTGGATGCCAGTCATGATGAAAGTCAAAACACTAATATTATTATATACATATTTGTGCTTCTCAGGTACGTCTTGGCACTCGTGCTTGTGTTGCCGACAGTTACGCATTCTTGTAACCTTTCTCAAGGGTACCCAAGTCGGGGCACACACAGCCTGATTGTAGTTATGCTTTCGTTTCGTTTGATATGGTATATAATATACTACAAAGCGTATTGTAGGTGCTGAGGTAACACCAGAGGTATGGGGATCCAATGGAGAATCGTGGGACAGGGACGTACTGTTAGATTGGTCGTTTAGTGGCTATGCTGCAAGAGAGGATGGCTACAGCGACCCGCCATTCGCAGCTAATGTTCTTGATTTTGGAGCTGTTGGAGATGGTATATTTGATTGCACCGATCAATTTAGAACTGCCATCTCTCAAGTCTCGGATGCGGGAGGAGGGACCATTATTGTCCCAGAAGGGAAGTATGTGATCACCAAGAGACTTGTACTTGGTAAGAGCAACGTGGTCCTTCAAGGAGCGGGAGCAGGTAAGACTATCATTTATTGTCCAGAACCTTTGGAGAGTATTGATGGGATAAATGTCGAAAAACATATCGAAAGCGGCTATTATCAGAGCCCATACTCATGGAATGATGGGATTCTACAAATCACTGGAATAGACCCAGGTAGTGAGGATAGTCCAGCGAGTGGGAACACTGGTTGGGTGATTCAAGACTCAAAAATGGGACAGAGACACTTAGTTTTGGATTCTGTTGCCGGGTTTGCTCCTGGACAGTGGGTACGAATTTTGCAGTCTGACACAGGGGGTTCCATGGCTTCCTATCTATATGGCACAGACTACAACAAGATTAGCAAGCTTTTAGATGAGGAAGATGAATGCGAGCCTGAGTGTGCCTCGGATATAACAAATGAAAAAGATCTGGTGCGATGGGCTTCCAGAATTTTGACAATTGAACAAGGTAATGTGGTGGTACTGCAACGGTCTCTGCCCATGGATGTCTCTCCTGGATGGAAGGCAAGACTCATGGCCATTCCACCATCCATGCCAAAAGAGAATGGGATCAGGGATTTAACTCTTGAATTTGCTTTCAACAGAGCAAGCAAGCATCACAAGGATGCAGGTTACAACGGAATCTTTATTCATAATGCTGTGAATGCATTTGTCTCTAATGTTACCGTTATCAACGCTGACCAAGGATTTTTGGTGAGAAAATCGCAGCTGGTGTCACTTAATGGAGTCAGAGTGACAAAAACGAGGCCCAGATCTTCATCATCGATGCCATGGGACGGGCACATAGGAATTGGCTTGTACGACAGCTCTGATGTAGAAGTTTCAGACTTTGACATTCGTGGAGAGTGGTTGCACGACATCACTGTGAGAGGGAGTATGTTATCTGTGTTTCATAGGGGCAGGGGAGATAATTTACGATTAGACACACATCGCTCAGCCCCATACGCCATCTTGTTCTCTGACATTTACCTTGGGAAAGCGACAAGAATATTTGGTACAGGTGGGTACTTATCAAGAGGCCTCCCCGTCGCAAAGTACACGACATACTATAATCTCAGAAATGAAAAGCATAAGCCAATAGAGCTTCCCAGCTCCACTGTCGCTGGACCTTGCACATGGGGAAAACTTGTAAATTATATCGGCATGTGGACTGGGAAAGAATGCCCTGGCTACAATATTGAAAAGATCAATGGGAAGATGGTGCATCCCCGTGATATATATGATGCCATGGTCCAAAGAAAGAAAGATATGAGAGTAAAGTATGAAACAGGAATCATTCCGTATGGTAGTAAGGTTGCCAAGTCTGCAGTGGATGAACCTGAAGCTCCACCAAAAGTGTATGCTGCAGGCGATGGATCATACCCTGTTTTACACGCTCCTTTCTTTTATTAACTCATCTTACATGCTTTCATATCATTATACTAGTATGTACTATTTAATCAGTTGGTCCTGCTGCAAATACAGTTCTTTGTTGGTGCTCTGCAAGCTTTAGATTGAGAACATTTTCAAAGATTGCTGGAGTCAGTACAGGTTCATGAGATCCATACACTGCAGCTTGGACAGAAGCCATGAATTTTGCCAGTTCTCTGCCCGAGAAGCCCTCAGTTTTCTCTGCCGCTTCCCACAACATGGCTTCGGTAATACCGTTCACGCGTATTTCATCGGCCTCAGATTTCCTTCTGAGAAGGAAATTCTTCATCTTGTCAAGAATACCAGAGGCAAGCTCTGAGGAAGATTTTGTAATGTATTTGTCATAATAAATGTCAATGATCTTCTTCCTTTCGTCTTTCGAAGGAAGATCGAATTCCAATGCTTCATCCATTCTGTCGATTACAGCTGGGTCAAGGTCTGATGGCCTATTCGTTGCAAGGACGACACAAAAATCCTTGGATTGGTCTCCAGTTCTGAAGAGCATGGCATTCAGAGCACCTCTCAAACCTTCGCTCATGTTGCCACTTCGTCTTCCTAAAAATGCATCTGCCTCATCAATGAACAATAAAAGCCCTTTTCTTGATTTTTCCGCCCAATCAAATGTGTCATGAAGTTGTGTGACGGCTCCACCTTGCAGAGGAGCAATATCACCACCACTAAGAATTGCATAGTCTAATCCAGATGTCCTTGCCAATCTCTTGGCAGCCATAGTTTTTCCTGTACCCGGTGGCCCATAAAAAAGCATATGTCTGAAAGGGGCACCATGCTTTTTCGTATTCGAAGTGACTGCTGCCAATGCCCTGACATGATCCTGGAGGGCTGGCTGCAAGACAATGTCCCCAAAATCCCTCTTCACATCATCCAGTGATTTCCCCACTGATGCCTTACCTCGCCCAACCAATGGTTTTCTAGACGTCTCACGGACAAGTTTTGGAGTTCCAAACCATTTTTCAAATGCTTTGCCAGCAACCCTGGTCGTCTCTCTGGAAGAATACACACCCAACGCCAACAATGACAGCCCACCAACCAGGGAGACAAGCTTTGTCGAATCTGTCAAGAGATCTTTTGCACCAGTACCCATATTTGTGAAAATTGCGTTGATTGTCTCAATTGCCCTCTTGCGGTCCTCCTCTAGTTTCAGAGATAACTCCCGTCTGTAAATATCCTCATTTGCCCTCCTCTCTTTGGCCCTCCCTTCTGCTTCAGCAAGAGCCTTCTCTCTTTGAACAGTCTTCTCCATATCAGCTCTATACTTTTCAGTCGCACGTCTCTCTGCTTCTATCTGTGCTGCAACTGCAGCCTTTTGCTCCTCCTGGCGCCTTGCACTCTCCTCTTGGAACCTCACCATCTCCATATTCCGCTGCCTCTGTTTCTCATGCTCCGCTTCTGCTCTCTTTCTCGCAAGCTCATCATTATATTGGGCAAGCTGCGCCTTTGTCTGAGCATCTTGCTGCATTGCTTTCTTCTGCTCCTCCCATTTGACCTTTTCATGCTGTATGGCAGCCTGCTCTGCTGCAGCCTTGAATTCAGCCTCTTTGACCTTGAGTTCTTGTTGTTTTGTTGCCTCTTGGGTCTTGATCTGCTCAAACACCTTTTTAGCATAGGGAGAGTTCTGGATTTCTCTGAGTGCCTGCAGTAGACAAGGGTGAGGACGTTTGTGAGGCAAGGTCTTGGGCAATTCCATGATCGATTCTCATTATATTATCTATGTATATAAATCACAGCATGCGATTCCTTCAACATAGTCAGGGCGTGTCCTGATGCAGAGAATTCCTTTTGTCAATTGTCAGGGTCTCGTACCTTTGCACCACGTTCCAATGCATCCGGATCGAAATATTTATCTTTATCAGAAGCACAATGTGAAACGCCAGAAGCATTTCCTAGCAGAGCAGAGCTACCGACCAAGGCAGAGGCACATGCTGTGCCTAATTTATACAAGGACATGGCGGCAGTAGCACCACAGATTCAACGATAGGTACGGTGCATACAATAAATATATATAAATTAGAATACGACTATCCCATTATTCCAGGGATCTGATGTAGTAGTAGTCTCTCAATGACTACCATCAAGAGTGCTGTGGGCACCCATCTTTTGAGAAATGGGTACCTCCTCTGCGCTGCAATACTAACCTACAAAGCCCACAATAGTACTTTGTACAGCTCCAACAATGAATATGGTTGTTACGGTTTATTTTGTAGTTGATTTGCCCACAGTTTGGGCAATTGGTAGCGTTGGGTTCCCTCGGTGCCCTTGCATGTCCAGGTTCCTCATGTTGCCGATCATCAGCATCATCTCTATGGAAACCTCCTGGAACCCCGAAACCCATGTCAACTGGATGGAACCCCATCCTCCTTTCCCATCGTAGAATCTCTTCCTGATCGAAAAGGATACACGTGCCTCCTTCCTTGAAATGATCATAGCCAGTGGTGGAAATATCCGCCTGGCACTTGTAACAGAAATATGCTCCACATGAAGAGCACGTCATTTTATTGCATCCCTCCGTTCTCTGAATAGCAATCCCACAGCAGGGACAAGGTTTGCTCGTTTTTTTTACTTCTATCAAACTCTTGTATTCCTGTTCCTTCCTACGAAGCTCTTGAATAGCAGCTTGTCCACCTCCAGCTGCCTTTTCTTTAAGGATTTGGAGCTTTGTCTCTGGTCCTACGCACTCAACTCCAGGATGTCGAGCTTCTTCACAGAGAGTACAAAAGACGAAAAGACACACAGGGCAGTCTGCACTGTTGTCAGAGAGATCCTCTAGGGCAAGAGATGAGCATCTGGGGCAGTATGCAGAATCTGCCATGGAATCCAAAGCTCTCTTTAATGTCAATGATTCCCAACGCTCAAATAATTCATGATTGACGATATGCTTAATCTCATGAGGCTCTATATCTTTCTTACAGTCCATTATCGGACATCGGATAGCGTCCAAGCTCCCTTCTGTGATGTCTATTTCAAGCTTTTGCTCCAAGCATGCACAGCAGTATACATGATCACATTCCAGTCTGTAGCACCGTGACCCAGGAACCTCCTCGTAGCATATAATACATGAATGTATCGCTTGATAAAATATTTTCTGTTTCATATCGTCATTATACCGAAGCAAGACCCTCACAACATCATGGGAAGATGTGACCAGAGTGCCCATATCTTTTTCCAGACGATACCTGGCATGTTCACAACAGGCAAAAATGACTGGTTCTCCTACCATCTCTTGACAAAGATGAGAAATCTCATGTTCCAATTCCTCTCGCTTCTCTGGCCGTAACCAACATGCCGAGACTGTGACTGAGAGCCCTGACAATGTCCTAACCCATTTCAATTCCACAGGAGGAACATGTTCTACTCTGCCCACAAGTACATCATCTTCACGTGCTTCAGATGTCATGACGATATCTACCACGTCCGTGGACACGACAAGGCATATCCGACAGGTCACACTCCAGTCTGCACATAATGGCTCTCCCTGTTCCCTGAGAATGTCAAAATCAATCTCATCCAGTTCTGGAACAACACCGTGTTGAAGATCGGTAGCCAGAAAACTAAAATTCTCCCCATAAATAGCCTGAAGAGCCTCCCATTCATCAACCTGTTCACACCACATGATGATGTATTGCCAGGGTATTATTCCAAAGCACAGCGAATCAGCTGAACTCCAAGTCCAAGGGCAACAATACACCCACCTATACACCCCAAGAGCACAGGAATCCCAATACCATACCTCGTATCAGGGATATATTTCAGTATAGGCTGATCAAGATCAATAAAAGGCTACACAATGTTTTGTTTATAGAGACAAGTCACTCTCTTGTGTTCAAAAAGAGAAACCAACAAGATGCTCCAACACTCGGCATATGCTATACTAGAACACGTACAGTACCAAGAATCCAAGCTGTATATACTAGATAGAGCACGAGACCAGCATAGAATGATACGTGTGCCTTGGTGGTGAATGCAATGTCAGACAATGCCATTCAGTTCTCCCTTCTTTCTTTCTACGATGGTATTACATCAATCCTCTGTAGTTGTATTTCTATGATTAAAAATAATATGTTGAATGAGAGCCAAGACGTGTGCTTTGAGCTCATCAAGAGCAAGACAGTTGGGAACATGCACAAACAAACTCTTCACTTCCATCTCTGGACTTGTATTCTCTCGACACCCCATCAGCGATCGATAATACAAGTAGTTACAAACATATCTACCAGGATCCTCCGATACGAGACAATCTACAGACCCTCCCGTAAGAGCCTGGGCAATGTCCATCACTGCCAATGCAGTCTCCACTCGTTGTCCACACTCGTCTTCACTCCCACATATAGCCACATGACGTGGCTGTCCTCCAGTGACATCAGGGATTCTAAAATCACATTCATTATACGCATATCGTTCCAATCGTATCTCTGAACTCGTTTCAGAGACACCCAGATGGATACACACAAGATTCTCTCCTGCAACCCTAGCCTCATCCACAAGGGTTTGAAACGTCTCTTGCATCCATGCATCCACATGCTGCCGTGATACCATGATGACACTCGTATGATATGTCACAGTAGATGAATTGGTATCATGTAATGATGATAATGACTGTGATATGAGAGCTTCTGTAGGATTGTTTTTGACATCTCCAAAGGACCCAAAACCAGTGATACAACAAACAACCATTCTTCTTTATGTTTTTTTTTCAATGCGTTGGTGTCACATGCAGATTTTTACTATATTTTCTTTGTTTTTGTATTGAATCACCAACGAGTGAGTGAATTGAACACCTAGAAGGCTACCACTGAAGATGAAAATTCAATAATTCGTCCGTACGGGAATGTCACAATACGAGTAGTGGTAGAGAATACTCGGTATGATGGTACAATCAGTCATTAAAAGATGAGATACACTCGTGTTATCATGCAAGGATAGTAGAAAACCACCAATAGATAAATAAATGAGTTGTACCGGACCTTTGTGTGGGTTTTGTTGCTCTGGAGCTCTGTACAGGGATGATCCTCCATGTAGAGAACACTTGGATCCAGAGGATACTCTTCTGGGGATATATAAATCATTCTGGGATGGATGTCGATGGGAGCCATTCCTGGTTCCAGGTCCTGATGGGAGTTTTGTACTGCATGGACAGTGTGGGACAGTCCCTGGAAAACCTGCAGTGTATGAATTTGCGCTGGTAAAGCGTGAATGTACGCATGCAAAGGTTCCTGTATATATTGGAGAGAGTAATAATGTGCAGAATAGACACCGGAGTTATGCAAAAGATGGCTCATCTCTACGTGGGATGTTTGAGGAGATGGTTGGTCGTCAACAGTTTTTGTGTTACAGGCGGGTACGAGAAGTTGAGAGTAAGAACCAAGCCGAGCGTTGGGAAGCTCGGTTTTTGATTTCATATGATTACGCATGGAATGCGAAACTGAATGTAGGGAAGAGGGACCTGAAGATTTCAGAGGTGGGATGTTGTTCTTGTTGTATGCCAAGTCTTCTCCAGGTGGAATCACATGTAGAGGGCACCCCAGGCAGAAGAAGATCTATGATTGTATCAAATCAATGCGTCACGTTGGTGTGGTACCTATATGCTGTCGTGTACCTGCTGGAAATCGTGTCCTGCATCACAGTCCTTGTCTTGATTGCCACAATATTGGATGCAGACTTGGTTGTGGAGAATCAAAAGGCTGTGCAAGTCTGCTGGGTTGGGGATACTCCCTCCGACTCATTGTACTGTACATATGGATACGTGACAATGTCATTGTGCCTCGCACATGGGACAGCTGCCATTGTACTCCTGGCAGTCTTTAGTGCACGCCTCCAGACAAGGAAAGCACAGGTTTCTGGGTACCTGTTGTCACTCTTGGTGGCTGTTCTTGCACTTGTGTGGGCTCTCGTGTATAGTCATGGTGATTCATCCACCATACGGACAGACCCCCATCAGTCTGCAAGAGATGCTGTCCAAATATTTTCCTGGATTCTGCTGGGAACAGTCTGTGTTCCTCTTCTACACAAAACTCTCCGTGCTCTCTTCTACCTGTTATTGTTATTATTATAGTAGTAGTTATGTTTATATATGTATTTCCTTCTAGGCCATGTCAGAGCTGAGAGTATCAGTCTGATACCGTTATGAGTGAAGCGTCTTTGAATCTAGCAGCACAAGAAGCGTCACCAATTCTCATCCCCATCCTTGATCTTGAAGATACATCGATATCGGATGTAGAAAGGGCAGCATTATTGCGTGAAGCATGTTCAAATCATGGGTTTTTTGCGGTCAAAGGGACGGGTAATTTCTTCCCATGGGAACTCGTGACAGAACATCAACGGGTTCAAGAGGCATTTTTTATGCTTCCAATGGAGAAAAAGAAGGAAATTTCGGTGAATGAATGTCAATGTGGATACTCTAGGGTTGGTGAGGAGACGCTCGACCCACAAGCGTCTTTGGTTGGAGACTTCAGAGAAGGACTCTACTTTCGTAGGTCTACTGTGAGAAAACATCCACTGCAAGGTAAGAATCAGTGGCCTTCAGAAGTGGATATACCTGGGTATAGAGCGGTAGTAGAAGAATACATGGAGCGGGTGACAGACTTGGGGTTTCATCTGATGGGTCTGATTTCTCTGGCACTTGGATTTGACAGGGCATATTTGAATGAATACTTCCAAGACCCAATGATTACCTTGAGGCCTTTAAAGTATCAGGCTGTTGTATCTAATGAGAAAGAAGGTAGATTTGCATGTGGAAAGCATTCTGATTATGGGTGCTTGACTATATTGTATGCACCCATGTCAGGACTGCAAATCCTCAAAGGATCAACATGGATTGATGTCAAGCCCCTTGTGGAGGGTTTTGTTGTGAATATAGGTGACATGTTGGAGCATTGGACTGGGGGTTTTATGAAATCAACTGTGCATAGGGTCGTGAACCCTGAGGGACGGGAGAGATTTTCCTGTCCCCTCTTTTTCGAACCAGATTTCCATGCATGCATCCAGCCTCTTCCTGGGTACGATGATGGCATGGGCACAAAGATAACGTCTGGAGAATACTTGATGCAAAAATATGCTGCAACGCATGCAGATTTTTCAACAGTACAATAAATGACATGTGATACATTTAAAAATATGTACATTTGTATATTAAGATCTGCTGTGATGGTCCTTGTTATTTCGAGGAGACTGTCTCCAATGCTGGCGAGGTCTGATTGCCTGATCTGAATAGTCACGCATCATATCAGGGTTTGGTAACATCATACCTGGAAAATACGCTGGCATCATGTGATTGGTTGCTACTGGATGTAACATTTGAGCCGGAACCATCCCAGGCTGTGGAATATAAGGCACATACTGAACTGGACGGTATTGATACACCCCCACATCATTTCCGTAGCCGTCATTCATCATCACACCATACGTAGGCATGGAATCTTGAGACATAGGATATGAATATGGTTCCATCCTCGGGCTATTCCATGCCTTTCCATTGTCTCTTGGTGATTTTTGCCTTCCATTCTTGTTACGAGGTGTGCTGTGATGGGAGTTGTTCCTTGGAGTATGCCTGGGGGATTTCTTTCTTTCACGAGGACTTTTCTCCACAACCCTTGGACTCTGTTCTATTATATCTTCTTCTCTATTCTCCATCTCTTCCAAGAATGCACGCAAATCCATGGAGCTTGGCAATGCATATTCTCCCACTCTGACACATGGAAAACTTTCATATACATTTGAACTTTGCCTCAATGGTTGAGAGCCCCTTCTTGCCATGGCATCTGAAAGGGTCGAAGGCAGCTTTTCAATCGTATTAGACATACCGGTAGGCTGAATATCCAAGTCATTTGGAATATCTGGGTAGGAATTCGATTCCTCCACATGGTGGCTGTTTTCAACTTTTGTCTGGGGCATGTTTGCCTTTTGCTGCTCTTGAAGACGAGCCAAGTTTTTCAGATGCCTCCTTCCTTTCTGATGCTCTTTCAAATGTGCCACAGATGTTGTAACAATCCCACAGATCGAGCAAATGAGGTTCTCATTGTCAACAGGCTTTTGTGTAGCAATAGAGAATGGTGATGCAGGGACATGCACCGATGTTCTCGAAGAGTATGAATTATCCAACAAGGCTACCCGTGGTTCTTGCCTAGCAATGCTAGATGATTTTGATACAAGATCCAAAAGGATGCGTGTCTGCCAATATGCGGACACAGTGTTTGAAAGTGTCAGATATGATATAGCAGCTTCGGCTGCAGCGTCCCTAGCTTCTGATGAGGATTCTGCCAATTGTCCAACAAATGGTTCCTGCAGGTGTATGAAATACACTTCATTAGAAGAGCAAAATCGAAAAAACGTAATACTATCACGTACCAATTCTGAACCTCGAAGTCTGGAAGAATGCCGAGCTAATGCAAGCTCTATCAGAATTTCTTCAGGAAGGACAACAGTCGCCTGCCAATTATTTTCTCGATGATTTAACTCCTTCGCTACAGGAAAGAGATTAAAAGTCGGAGGATATCCACAAAGGCCAAGGCAGAGGAGATGCAGGATTGTGGAAGGAGAAGGTATGGCAACAGTCAGAGCTGATGAGACACCATGGTTTGAAAACATTGATTTCCCACTCAATGCCAGCTGCGACAAGCTCTCCTCAAGCGATGCATCTCCGAAACAAACGAATTCTGCCGCTGCCAAGAGCACCTGATCAGCTTTAGATATGTCAATCCAGGCAAGTGATTGCTCCTTTGTTGCCAGAATGTGACAGTTGGGACCACTGACTTTTGTTGAAGACCTGGAGCCATGACCAACACCACATATCTGTCTGAGGATATTCAACGCGTTTGAATCATAATCAAATCCTGATGCATGCATGACGCTATTTGGACTAAACCAGATGACATCCGTGGCTCTGTCCTTCATAAGATGAAGCATGTTGTTGGTGATTGCACACGACTCGGTCACCAAAACAACGTTTCCTGATGATAATGCGTCCATGTTTCCGTCCCAAATGGTCAAGTTGTCGGGTGAGACGACATCTCGTAACTGTTCTTTGAGAGTACCTGCTGATGCTTCATCAGAAACAATGATACATGCTACAGAGTCCTCTGCATTGTCTTCTAGATGATAAAATGAGTACCCAAGATGTTCAACCAACAATTTAACTTTATGTACACGTGATGGTGCTTCCGATGTCACAAATGCCTCTTCGAGAAGTCTCATGGTAATGTCCTCAAAAGAAGACCCACCAAGATGCTGCAACAGTGGGGATGAGGCAAGCACATTCTTGAGATCACAGAGGAGCACATATTCTGGACTTCCTCCAGTATCAGAATCATTCCCATAGTTTCGTGTTGCTTCTGTCAAGTTTGTCTTAAAGACTTCCAGGTTCTCATTGAGAAGAGTGACAGCTGGGCCCGTGCCATGTGCCATGCACTCCAAGACAGCTTTCACACAACCAAGAACATGCTCCAGGATCAATAGAGCCACATCATTCTTGCAATGCTCTGATCCACTCTCGGGGAGATTACTAGAAAATTCAATGGAGTGTTTCACCATGATCAGAATCTGTTCCCAGTCATGGTGGAACGGATCAACAACTGCATCATTTTCAGTTTCGGCAGCACCCTCTTTCCCACTGACAGCTGGAAAATGTATCAGTCTACCGAAATGATTCTGTTTATGTTCGTGAAGGATATCCCACACATGTAGTAAATGTTTTTGGACTGATTTAATAAACTCGCTTTCTTCCTCCAAAACATTATAGGCATAGATTGCAATATGTGAATGATGAATTCTGGATGCCAACGATTCCAACGCGAGTCCAGTGGGCAGGCAGATTCCTGCCTGAGCACTATGAGACAATCTCCGAACAGATTGTCGAAGTTTATCAAACGGCCTTTTCAATGCATGTGTTTGTGGAAGCATAGTACCAAGCAGTTTTGGCCTGTCCTTTTCAATTTTCCAATAATATTCACGAACCAATGTATTCATGGGATGATTTCGTATCGAAAAGAATGCGTCATGAAGTACCATGAGTGAGGAACGATCCAACGTATATACCCCAAGCTTTGTCAACCTCATCAGCAGGCCAGCAGTGAACACCAGAATCCTATTCTCCTTGAATTCCTTGGGAAAATCATACAGGAAATCCCCTCCACAATACGCCCCCACCCCTATAGCAGTCTCATCAGACTCAAAGTAACGTCTCAACTGGGCAGCATGTGACAACACTTGGCCCGGCCGGGCAGCACAAAGAATAACATGCTTCTCTGGCTCTGCGGAGAGCATCCGGCGAATGACCGAATTCACCACGTTTCCCTGACCCAACCCAGTAGGAAGAAACATGACCTCATTCGATGCAGATTTCATTATATGATCAATCATCTGCATCTGGAATGGCAGCAACAACCCTTCTGCACCTCCATCAACATCACCATGCTCGCCATGTACCGTTCCAACGCGTTCTCCTACGCTCTCTCCAATACCAACACCACCGTTCATGGCTAGGATAGTATAATTTTATATTAAAGTCTAATAATGTAATGGCTGAATGTGCTTTCTTTCATCAGGTATCCGACATGTCTCTCTTCTGATTACAATGACACTACAGTAGTATGCTTATTTCAAACGAACGTGTTACTCTATCTGCGCTCTTGTAACACATGCAAAAAGAAATAGTTCATTATTCAGATATGTGTGAGGCATTCTCGTCTTGTTCAAAAAATCTCGCACATTGTGATCAGTGAGTTCATTGACTCTAAATTGACTCATGTACGTGAGTCAATTACACTCATACTCACATGTAATTGAGTCCACGAGACTCAACAACAACCCATTGAGTCCAGTTCACCTTCACCTGAAGATGGCCAAGGTTTTTGCATGCATGATTCTTGTTGATCTTGAATAGGGTACAGAGGACCAGAACCATACACATCTGACGAGTTTACATCATCCGTGTAGTATCTGTGATTAATTAATGGGCTATCGAGATCTCTCTTCCGAGATCATTGGCCATGGGTGTTCGACAAGGGACATTTCTTTTGATCAGATCTGATCACTGTAAAAACGAATAAAATACATACACCCTTTCTTTGGATTGGTTACAATTCTAAAAAGAGCAACATGTATGTTGTATTTTGGGGATTCATTTCAAACACCCCAGGGCAAGGTATGCAGGGTTCGAACTGGATTCCAGGAAAGACAACTTTATCTGGACTACATGAGCATGTATGAACCTGTAGTACATTTTGATATGATATTGATACGTGATACGGTATAAAGCATGTATCTTTGTGTCGTATACACACTCTGGGTATTAGACTGTAAATATCTGCCATATCTCCTAATCACATACGTACGTATTCTATATGTTTAGGTCACTCCGAGCCTGACATATTACATTGACATTAGCCACGATGAAACATGAATGTGTGGTTGCTTTGTTGCTTCTAGCTGTCATTGGTTGTGCAAGAGGAGTAGAGAATGGTACTGCCCTCACTACTGCTGTCGTTCAGAAGACTTCTGTGCTCGGCCTTGGGAGCAGGGACATTGTTATGACTGTGTATACTGAGTCACTTGTTGCATCTATTCGGTATCAGCTCAAGTGTGTACCTGCTGGGGCTGGATGTGAGGCTCCTGCAGCTGGTACTCCTGTGTCCAGTGTGTTCAACAAGGGAGTGAATCAGATCACTGGTGTCGTGCAAGATCTCGATCCAAATACCTTGTATGATTGTTATGTGATTACGAATCAGAGAGAGTGTGACGATCCTCTCGCTGCGCAGACTGAGCCAATAATGTATGTGGCCTCTTGGGGGAGTCTGGGCGATGAAACTCCCAGTGGCGATATTTTTGCATGTGATATCAAATACTCATTGTTGAATACACAGGGAACCCTGGGACCGTGTTATCCTACTCCATCTATTGTAAATGGAAATGATGCGTATCCATACTCGACATATATTCAAGGGTCCAAGGCATACTCTGTATACTATTACAGACCAGAAACCACTGGAGTCCGTGTGTGTGATATTACAGAGAATGGGACAACATTGACCAATTGTACTGATGCATATGGGCCTCAAGATGCTGGGACGGATGGCAAGTATGTTTCTGATATAGTCGTCATGGGAGACAAGGTATATCTCGGTTTGGAGAGTGGCCAAGTGCTCTTGTGTTCTGTGCTTTCCAATGGTTCTTTTGCAGACTGCAACAGCACTGGACCACTTTTCGAGCAGCTATTATCCGTATACAGGAACAACGACATGTTTTATATTGTTGGACTAAACATTCACGTATGCTTTATCGCGAGCAATGGAGCCCTCATTGATTGCTCACTGGCGTACTCTCCTGGATCTAACGAGCCATGGGCAATGGCCATCAAGGCAGAATATGCATACATTACAATCACCAACGGAACGACTCCAGGAGTACTTTTGTGTTCCGTCACTACTAATGGAACATTTGATGATTGTTCCATAACAGGGAGTGGGATCAGGGATCCATCTGGAATTGCCATTGTTGGAAATCAAGCAATTATATCTCGTTATGGCTCTGATGTACTCAATGGGCAACATTATGCAAAAGCATTTACATGCAAGATACAAGCTACTGGAGAATTATCTAATTGCAGCGGAGAGATTTTATACACCCCATCATCGGGAACACTGGACATTTCTGCATGATCATGATACAGGTATATCGATATAAGATATCTTCAAAAGGTCAATGCATGGCTTGTATATCCAGACATGGAGTCACCCACAGCAACAAGAACAAGAGTTGGGCATGATATCAATCAAATAAATAGAGATTATTGAATTATAATTGTAAAAGTGGATCAGAAAAACAACGTCGTTGCTTGTATCAGAGAGACACCAAAAGGAGAGAACAAGGGACTATTGTATTGTGGGAGGAACACCAAGAATAAAATCAGACATGTGTAAGATAGATTGAAAAACATGCTTTTATCCTCAATTATCAGACGCCGGGTGGGCCTGATTACCCGGATACGAGCGAGTGACTGGAAATCAGAGCATGCGTGGTGTCTCGCATGGGGTGGTGGTTGCCAAGGTGACTGGACACCTGCGGCTATGCATCCTGGTAAAACAATGATGATGTCATCTATTGTTGCTGAAGAGGATGAAGAGCAGCAGCAGCATACTGAGTCATTTCATGGCTCTTCACAGCGTGGTGTGGACGAAGAAGACTCTGCTGCACGACGAGCATACTCGGAGCTCGTAGCGACAATTCTTCGGCAGGCTCAATCTCAAGATGAATTGTCTCAGGAGGATGGATCGACGCCGGCAGAATTCGAAGGGCTGCATGTGTTTGATGAACAGCAAAAGTATACCAAAGGAGAAGGGATGCTTGGAGAGTCTGCTGGGCAAAATCCAACACATATCCAACGATCTCTCGCTGCAATCCGATACCACCAATCTTTAATGGATGGAACACCTAAAGGAAGACGTTTACAAAAGAATTGGCAGCGTCAAATTACCCTAGAAACAAGAGCAGTAGATGCTGCTATTGCTCGATACAGAAGGGAAGCAGAGGCAGCCATGAAACGAGGGGCAGCAGCAACATTGCCTCCTGCTAGGAAATTATTAGTATCTTGGTTCAAGCCCCTGGCTGATGCAATCCAAGAGGAACAGTACAAAATTGCACATGGTACACCAGGTATAGACAGGTCTGTATATGGTCCCTATCTGTTACAGCTAGATCCGGAGCAGCTTGCCGTGATTACCATGCATGCTGCAATGAACTGTTTCATGTCCCCTGAGAATGAAGGAGATGCAGTGGGTGCCAGGCCTGGTGCAACAAGGATGACAAAACTCTCCACTGCAATTGGAAAGGCCGTGGAGGCACAGCACCATATTGATAGGCTTGAAAATGCCATCCATGTGCAGAACATGAAAGTGAAAGAAACGCGTACCCTATTTGACCAAGGTCGCGCCCTTCGCGATATATATGAAAAGAAGGAGGACCTAACACCTGATGAATGGCAACAATGGTTTGATATTGGGACAAGGCTTAGAGATGCAGGGGAAATGCTACCACTCGATCACACCGAGTGGTTTAAAGATGTTTCGGTAGAGACGAGAGTAAAGAAGCTGACGAAAAAATTCCAGCAAGAAGTTTCATCTCAGCAGGAAATGCGAATGCTCTCTCAGCGTGCCAAAAGGTTGTTGGCAGATGCACCAGACTCATTAGATTGGAAACCAGAGATGCAAGCCAAAGTTGGTGTTATATTGATAAAACTGTTGACAGAATCCTGCAAAATTGATTCCTGGAGGGATGGTATGTTGGTGAGTGTCCCAGCATTCTGGCACAAGCTGGAGCAAGGTCCTGATCCAAAACTCAAAGGTGTCTGGAAGAGATACGGATTATTAATGGCAGATAAAGAGGTGATGAAACGAATCAAACCACATCATATGACAGAGGCATTCATGCCACAATTCTTACCGATGGTTGTTCCTCCTGTTCCTTGGCAAAGGAGGAATTTAGGTGGACACCTCACACTTAGGACATCAGTAATGAGAGTGAGAGGATCTGCAGCTCAGCGACAACGCTTAGAAATGGCCGATAAATCCATGATTGAAGGCACAAGTGATGGACTCTCTCCTGTGTACGAGTCATTGAATGCTCTTGGTGAGACAGCATGGTCTATCAATCAGGATGTGTACAAGGTTGTGGAGGCCATCTGGGCATGGGGTGGGGGGATATGTGACATACCATCCCGTTTGAATGTACCCGAACCATCATTATTAAAACCTGGGTTCCGTCCCAGGCGCATAGAGCCGCATGGACCAATGTACATATTTGGGATTCCAAAAGCTGACGTAAATGCAAGTTATTACAACACACAGAGAGCAAAAAAGAAGAATAACGAGCTTCATTCGTTACGATGTGATATGGAATATAAGCTTGCAATAGCCAGAGAATTTTCTCACGAAGAACGGTTCTACTTTCCACATAATGTTGATTTTAGAGGCAGGGCCTACCCAATGCATCCACATCTAAACCATCTTGGTTCTGACATGTGTAGAGGATTATTACAGTTTGCAGATGAACGACCACTGGGGCAAAATGGTCTCAAATGGTTGTACATACAGGCTGCAAATCTATGGGGTAAAGGAATTGACAAGCTTTCACTTGATGGGAGAGTTAAATGGGTAGAAGAACACATCGGATCAATCATTGATAACGCAACAGAACCCTTTGCTTATGGTGGTGATCCAAAAGATTTAGAGAATCATCTTGGTCTGGATGCATCAAACGCAGGTGCAGCAATAATTCGTCTACTCAATTCAAGTGACGATCCTCACACAAAGTGTGGAGGTGCGGCTGTCTGGTACAAGGCAGAAGCTCCATTCCAATTCCTCGCGACATGTTTTGATATCTATAGAGCCCTTTCATCTGGAGATCCATCAAGTTATAGGTCGAGACTTCCTGTCCATCAAGATGGATCATGCAATGGATTGCAGCATTATGCTGCTCTTGGGAGAGATCTGTCTGGAGGATGGGCTGTCAACTTGTGTCCTGTCGACAGGCCACAGGATGTGTATAGCGAGATTAGCAGGTTGGTTGCAAAAAGAGTTGAAGCAGACGCAGCAGCAGGAGTCCCCGAGGCTCAAACGTTATTAAAATCGACGGATATTGACAGGAAGCTCGTGAAGCAAACCGTGATGACAAGTGTCTATGGTGTCACCTTTGTAGGTGCACGAGCACAGATAGGAAATAGACTCAAGGAACGAGGCTTTGAGGATAATCACGTCATGTACAAAGTATCTTGCTACTCCGCAAGAGTAACATTGGACTGTTTGCATGAGATGTTCCAGAGTGCCAAGCATATCATGCAGTGGCTCTCTGAATGTGCACGATTGATTGCCAAGGAAGGAAGGGTGGTCACCTGGACAACTCCCCTGGGGTTGCCAGTCGTGCAGCCTTACAGGAGGAAAACACAACAGCATGTCAGAACTGTACTTCAGCGTCTGGTATTAGCCACAGAGCATGATACAAAACCAGTCATGAAGCAGAGGCAGAGAACTGCATTCCCACCCAACTATATCCATTCCATAGATTCATCCCACATGATGATGACGGCAGTGGCCTGCAGGCAGCAGGGGTTGGATTTTGCAGGAGTCCACGATTCTTTCTGGACCCATGCAGGGAATGTAGACCAGATGAACGATATTCTCCGCACCAATTTCGTGGATTTACATTCCAAACCTTTATTAGAAACTTTGTTGGAAGAATTAGAGATGGAGCACCCAGACATTGTCTTCCCTCCACTTCCTCCAAGAGGTGATTTAGATTTGGAAGATATCAAATCAGCCACATATTTCTTTAGTTAGTTAGTTAGTTAGTTAGATAGAGATTATTTATACATCATCATACGACTGAATGAATCACTGCTATCCAGTGAGTAGTGTAATAAAGGATCTAGTCAATTGACTGCTTGCATGCAGAGGTGACTCTTGGTGATTGAGGTTACTTGTCATTGTATGACACTGCGACGAAATATTGCAGAATCAATTCTCTATATAGATAATCTGTCTATAAAACACAGGATCTGTCAGAGGAATTCCTCTCAATGTCCCTTCTATCCCGTGTTGACAATTCGAATGTGATTGCGACGTTTGGACGTTGCCCACGTCCCACGTCAGGAGATGCATCACGTCCCATATATATGTCAGGAAGGCAGATTTTGTCTCGTATCCATATGTCTCGATCTCCAACCGTTGGCCCATCGGACGCTCTTGCTCTCAGCAGTATCAGACGGTCTCTGATTTTGATGGAGGATACAATCATCTTTGCACTCGTAGAGCGCAGTCAGTTTGCTCTAAACGATTCAGTGTATCTTCCGGGAGAGATACCAATATATGGCAAGGATGGGAGGCAGCTGTCCCTGCTAGAATACCTGTTGCTAGAAATAGAGCATGTCCATGGGAAGATTCGTAGGTATACCAATCCGGATGAGAATGCATTTTTCCCTGAATATCTGCCTCCTCTGATCTTACCACCGTTGCAATGTGATCAAGTTCTTTGGAAACCCGCCGCTTCAGTAAATTTGAATGATAGAATCATGGAGATGTACAAGAAACACTTGTTGCCAGGAATTGCCATGCCTGGAGATGACGGCAACTACGGATCCAGTGCAGTATGTGATGTTCAGATACTTCAAGCACTCTCCAGACGAATACATTATGGAAAGTTTGTTGCAGAGTCAAAATTCAGAGGACAACGTGAAGAATATACTCGTCTGATTGAGAACCAGGATGCAGATGCCATCTTGGATCTCCTGACTGATAGGGCTGTCGAGCTCAAAGTGATTGAGAGGGTCAAATTAAAAGCTTCTACATTTGGACAAGATCTAAACTCGGATGGAAAGAATCTTCGGTTGGATCCAGATGCTGTTGGAGAATTGTATGATGAATGGGTGATGCCATTGACAAAGGATGTTGAGGTAGAATATCTTCTCAAACGTTTGGATGAGGATGATACTAGCAGATGAATAATGTAACAAAATAATAATAATTTAAAATATATATACGAACTCTAGTGATCCGTATCTATCGGTAGTAGTCGACACTGTCAGGAGCATTTGGTTGATTGCATGCTGTACCCACATTGACGACGACACTCAAGGACGTAGTTAAGAATCATCCTACGATATCGCTGTTGCATGTAGTAGTAGTAACATGAGAAAGCTTAAGCATCACGAACAGAAATTGCTCAAGAAAGTAAAGTACGTGTCTCTCGCTCTTTTTTGTTTTTTTTGGTTTCTAAAGGTACAAAAAGACAAACCTCAACGTTCTGGATTCGACATTGTCCTTGTGTACGGTGCAGTTTCTTGCAGTATAAGAATGAGGGAAACCTCAGGGAGCTTCAGGTAATGAGGCGGTACCACATTACTGATAGAGATGATTACAAAAAATACAACCACCTCTGTGGTATGATTACCAGCATTGTGACCACCCTCAAGAAATTAGATTCCAAGGATGATGTACGAATAGATCTCACGGATAAGATGTTGGATAAGTTGTATGATATGGGGGTAATAAGTACAAAGAAGAGTCTTGTGCAGCTGGAAAAGTTGTCAACTGCATCATTCTGCCGTAGAAGACTGGCTGTTGTCATGGTACGGTTGAAAATGTCAGAGACATTACGAGAGGCAGTGACTTTTGTAGAGCAGGGGCATGTACGTGTTGGTCCAGATACGGTGACTGATCCTGCATACCTTGTGACGAGATCCATGGAAGACTTTGTGACATGGGTGGATACCTCCAAGATTAAGAGAAAGGTTATGAAATATAGTGATAAACTTGACGATTTCGATTTGCTCGATTGAGGATTCTTTATATACAAAGAGTATTACCCTTTGTTTTTAAAACAGTTTTATGCTAGTCTTGAAATGGAAATCGAGAAATCATGGCATCAAACTCTTCCTCCTTGTCGTTGTTGTTCCCAGAAGCAAGAACAGCCATGCCAAAGCTCCCTTCCATACTTCCTCCTTTACTGTCTATATCTGTACCACTATAGTAGGAAAAGGATGTATTTGGTTTGATAATTGGGGTCTGTCCAACAACTCCTCTGGCCCCCGGTGCCACTTCCATCTGCAAGTCTCCATTCTTTCCATAGACTTTCCAGTGACGAGATACCAACTGCACTGGCTTTGACCTAGACAAAAAACACCAGCGATGATTATAGTATCGATATATATAGTAGGAAGAAGAGAAAACATGATATATTAGTATAGATCCCTCAGTGGCATACTGTATCAATTGTCTTCATCGAGTGATAGTATCAATACTCTCCAGATTGAAAACAAATCTCTTTGTACATCATCGGGATGTGATATCACATGACATTCAAACACATACCCATGATTGCTCACTCGTATCCGATACGTATAAAAGTATTTCAGGGGATCCGAGTATTCATCAGAATCATCATACAGCGGATCAAGCTCTTTCTGCGTCCCAACATAGCCTGTTGTCACATCCACCACAACTCCACGAGTCTCTGTAGAACTTGACATGCGTGCCAGGAATTTCTGCTCCTCAAGCACACGAATCGCATCAAACGCCCTATCAATCCTTTCTTCTATGGTTTCATTTTCTTCTATGGCTCTTCTAAAATGATTATTCGCTGCAGAAGACACAGCATGTCGATTGAGCATACCACCATGTTCCAAATCTCCTAGCCAGGGAAGTCTCTCCTGCAGCAGTTTCGCTGGATCCGACAATGGACCGAATTTTGGACTACCGCCATGTACAAGCCACGCATCTAGATCCATAGATTCCTGAAATGGGATCTCATCACGCATCGTCCGAGCTTGACGATGTAGTAGTCTGTACAAAGCCCTGACTAGTCTCGTCGATGACATGTCCACACACGTGTCTTTTCCTTACAATGTTCTTTTCCAGTTCATTCTGCAGGGTGTTAATGATCTATTCATATAGTAGTGAATTTCTATGAGGATTGGTTGGATCAGATTGCAAGAATAAGAATGAAAAAGCAAACATAAAGATGAACCAGATCATGGGTCATCAATTGCTGATATGGGATGGTGCCGGAAACATATCGTTACAATGATTTCATTCTACTACAATGGATGGAAATATAGTAGAAGAAGACAATGTAGGTCTTATAGACCGTTATAATGTTCGAGAGACTGCTGCATTCCTGCATGCGAATGGATACAAAACAATAGCTGCACAATTCCCAGATACGGACCTTAGCATAGCACCAAGAGTATCTCATATACTTCAAGATATTTGTAGAGGAGAATTCGAGGGATATAGGGTGACTGTGTATGTGCTGGCAGATACTACGTATAATAGTCTTGGGGTGGATGAAGTGGCTTCAAGTCATGTTGAGGCGGATTGTGTCGTCCATTATGGACGCGCATCGTTGGCTCCAGTTACAGGAAAGATACCTGTGTACTATGTGTTTCCAAAAGAAGATAGATATAGGATGGATGAAGATGTATGGTTGTCAATGGAGTTGAGTGGGAAGTGTGTTGTGTTTGTGGATCAAATTTATTCTCATGTCATGGATGAGGTCACGTCGTACGTGAGGAAGCATGTGAAATCGGACGAAATAGAGTTCCCTGAGCTGGCAGCGACTCGCTGTGATTCTGGGGTGGGAGGGTATGCAATATCTGTGAGAGAGTATAGTCCAGCAGATGTCACATTGGTGTGGTTTGGTTCTACCGAGTCTCCAGCAAAAGAAGAGCTCATGCTGACGTATAACGGGTATTCATGGATCTCTGTCCATCCCATGGATGGAAAGATAGAACATGGACTTCCTCGTATAGTAGAGCAGACCTTGAGGAAGAGATATTACCTTGTGGAAAAGGCGAGAGATGCATCGATTGTTGGAATCCTGGTGGGTACTCTCGGGGCAGCTGGATATAAAGATTCCATAAATTCTCTCCGCGTAGCCGCACAGGAGGCTGGAAAAAAGACGTACACTCTCCTCATGGGCAAACCCAATCCAGCCAAGCTCGCCAACTTTCCAGAGATTGATGTCTTTGTACTTGTCGCTGACCCTCAAGGCCATATTTTAGATTCTAAAGAATACTACAAGCCAATCATAACTCCACACGAAGCAATGATAGCATTTTCAGACGATGTCACCTGGGAACAGCATGACTACAGTCTCAACCTGTGTGCTGAGACCAAAGAGGAACAGGCTGACTGTTGCCAAGGACACGAGTGTCAGGCACTGGCTCTCCAAGCACAGGAAGCACTTCAGATAACAGAGACGTATGGAAGTACCAAGGCCATAACAGCAGGGAGCTCTGCGCAGTATTTGGTACACTCACGTACATGGAAAGGAGTGGAAGCTCCCTGTGCTGGAAGCGATGCGAAACCTGCCTCTCGAATTCAACAAGGTCGGCATGGGCGAGCAGCAACGTATGAAAATAAATAAATGTATATGTAAGGTAACGTGATATGGGGTAGAGTAGTCAGATGACTGTTGTGTTGGCTCAACGACCAACCATCCTCTCTTTATCAATGCTGGAAGTATACTCAACAACACGGCATCATTCTCTCGACCAACATATACATATATACTATGTGGTAATGTATCATTAGAAGTAGGATGGCTATCGGGAAGAAAAAGGCATCACGTGTTGGGTGGACGCGACTTCTTGGAGTGGTCAGTCTTGTAGTTGCTCTGGCATGGTATATGCGTATGAGTCGTACCAATGCTGGTGTATTCACTCTCATGACAATGTCGTATCTTCCAAGGTCCAGTCTTTTGGAAGGATTCATCGAAACGTACGAACACTGCCCGCGAGTTGGAGATATCCTGGTGGTTTGGAATGGAAAAGAAGGTCTTGAAAACATACAGTCCCTCGCCTCACCCAAGGTACGGATTCGTGTCGAGCCATCTATGTCTATAAATAATAGGTATAAACCTGACCATCTGATTCGTACACGGGCTGTACTGTCGTTGGATGATGACTTGAGAATACCCTGTACATCCCTCAGCAAGGCATTTGAAGAATGGAAAAGACATCCAGAGAGACTTGTCGGGTGGTTTCCTCGACTCATTCGCCCCAAGGGATCCAATAAAGATACCTTGGAATATCTGGGTGAACCAGAGGCTATACGGGAAAATAGATACAATATGATTCTGACTGGTGCAGCATTTATAGACAGCAGTGTATATTTCAGTCTCTACTGGTCACCCAAGATTCAGCATCTGCGAGCACTGGTCGATTCGAAGACCAACTGTGACGATATACTCATGAATTTTGTGGTGGCGTCTCGAGCCTGTGGACAGAATGGCTCACCAAAAGATTGCAAGGCTATACAGTACCAAAGACCTCTAGATCTGATTGACCTCAGTCATTCTTCTGGTGTTGGGATCAGTCATGATGAAACCAAATTCCTAACAGCGGCGAATGAATGTATTCAGATATATAGAAAGGAATTTGGATTGCCTTTGACAACAGAAGAATTCTCATGGACTATGGAACTACCAAGGCCACACTGTAATGTCAGTGCCTCGAGACTGTTTTGTTCATACGACACCATATCAAATGAATTTACAAATGCATAGAAAACTTGAGAGAAAAAATCATATAATGGTATATTGATGTAGTATCTATATCTATCGAAAATTTCTATAGTAAAGAATGAATGATTTGACTTTACTACTGACAAAATCCTCAAAATTAGGACGGTGACACATGGTCACCAGTGACAAGGGACGACGCAGCATGTGACATGTACGAGGGATTTGGAGGACTCATCTTGAAATTTCCATGTCTCCAACATTCCATATCTTCCTCACATGCACATGATTTATTATAGCAGGACGAGTCTACGAGGTCACAATAATGGACTCCGTTTTCAGGATCACATTGCCTCTCTTTGAGACTCATGGATATTCTGTGAAACAATCTAGCAGATGGAGAGGATGACTCAGCAGTATGAGACTCTCCTGCGCCGTGAGGATGGTGATAATATGTATTAGATGGTACGCGGACAGGCTCAGCTGCCCTGGATACCATCCCCTTGCCACGATTTCTAAGAGCAGTGCGACCAAGCTGTGCAGCTCGAATTACAGGATTATGTGCATCCCCCTCGTCCCGTCCTCGCACCTCGTCACGACGCCTCTCTTCATTAAACGTTTTTCTTTTAATGTTATGGTCCATAAAAGTTCCTGCAATGCACGAGAAAATACATAAGAAGTTGCGCAAGTCAAGCCACGGCCACGTCACCCTTGTCTCTCGACACCAGTTCCGACACCTTTCACGACTCTTTTGATTCCTTCTGTGCTTCCTTTATCTCATAAAATAATATCAAATACATATACAGGTCGGAAGCAGGGAGCATATCGGTAGAGACGGGAGAACCTGGACATTATGTAGCCATGGGACAAGGACGGGCACGTCCTTGTCACAGTCCATCTGGAGCAATATCATCAATGCATACGTACATTCTACTTGTAAAAGTATATTGATTAATTTTGTATATCGTTTGAGTGTGATTATATTGTATAGATGGTTGGATGATTACGGTTCCGATATCAACATTTCCGAAACCAGTCAAATGGGTCAACAATCCACGGTGTTTCATGGAGATCTACGTCCTATCAAAGCATCCTTTTGATGGGAAGATATATCTTACCATATCAAAATCGGACGAGCTTAGATCAGATCATCATACACACATCTGAACGTATCGACATCTTTTTACTATGGTTAAGATTCTATATTTTAAAAATGAAGACTCATTCAAGAGTTTTCGTACTGCTCATGCTCCTTGGCGTGGTGCTCCACGTCAGGTGCAGACCGTCGGGTCAGGAGAGAATCTCCTACGGTACCAAGGTACCGAAGGGTTCAATGAAATACTTTGTGACACTTTCTATAAATCAAGGAAATGGATTGTTTGATTGCGGTGGGAGTCTTATTTCACCCACTGTCGTGGTCACTGCCGCGCACTGCTTGTATAGCGACAACGGAGAGCTGACGTCAGAGAGCATTCAAATCTCAGGCAACAAGGCCATCGCTATCGGGGCGGCAAAACCGAAACTCTACAATCCTTTCCAAAACGGTGATTTCACCGGGGACATAGCCCTGGTAAAGTTTGATACCGCGGTCGGGCGAGACGTGGTCCGACTAGCTCCGAGGGGAACCAAGCTTGAGAATACAGAGGTGCTGGTGGCAGGCAAGGGACAGACAGAGCAGGAGCAGTTCTCCAAAGACTTGAGGTATATAATTGTTCCGACGATGTCGAAATCTGAGATTTTGAACTTGTATGAAACTGACGTAGAGACAGATGGAGAGTATTCTATGGCTGATGAGTATAATGTTGAAGTATATGGGTTGTGGGATGAGAACTCCACCGACCTTGATCTGCGGATGCCAGAGAAAAGGTTGCGTGGAAAGAAAAAAGGCAAGGAAAAGAAAGATGCGATGTACAAGAATAGAGCGTATGAAGACGATCACTTTGGTGCGGGGGATAGAAAGGCAGACTCTTGCCGAGGGGATAGTGGTGGGCCTGCAATCTGGCCCTCGAAATCTTCGTGGGGGAAGCGGGGGCGAAAGGAGGTGAAAGAAGACGTACTCGTCGGTATTGTTAGCTACGGTCCGGCAATATATCGTTGTGGGGATAAAGGTTCCTTTGGCCTGTATACCGATGTTGGGTATTGGGAGGAATGGATCAACAAGACCATGGACGAGGATGAATTTGAAAAGTTGACATGATTTGAACATCAATGATATATTTAGATGATATACACCAATCGTACTAGTATTACTACTTCAGTTCCTGTTTGTACTTCTTTATTGAATGTAAAGTACACATATTCCCTATGCAACAGACTGTTTGTCTTTTCTTTGGCGGATTCGTTCAATAATGTCCACGACCTGTGGAAGACTGAGAGTAACGGCTCCTACAACTCCGGTCACTAGCCATACAAATGGCCAGTATGAGCTGCCAGCCAGAAGAGTTGCTATCGACACGACAGCAAGGAGCAATTGCAATGGGGTTCCAAATTTCAAAAAGTCTCTGGAAGAGTGACCACCAGCTCCTAATGCCAGTAAATTGGTTTGGTACCCAAAGCTGCTCATAAATACTGCACTTGCTCCGAGCATCACAGCATAACTTAGAATGTAAATATCAATCCCCATGTTTAATGAAATGGTTGCTGCAATGGGGAACACAAGGGCTGCTGCAGAATTATTTGAAATTATCTGCGAGAGAATGACTGTGGCAATGTAAATCGCTCCTATAATAAAACCCTCTCCTCCTGCATTCTTCCCAATGCTGATGACAAAATTTGCAATCGCAGCAGCTCCTCCAGAGGCTTCCAATCCAGCAGAGACCCCAAACGAGCCAGCAATCATCATGTAAATATCCCATTTGATTGCTTGTCTTGCTTGTGTCGGAGAAAGGCATCCTGTTATAAGCATGGTAGCTGCTGCAATACCAGCTCCTACTAATATATCTAAAACATTCACCGCATATGAGATGAATGCTGCGACTATCAAAACCACACAAAGTGCACTATGCAAATATCGAGGTGGGTTTGTATTCTCCATTTCTATTATGACTGCAAAGTATTTACTATCCTTATGTTTCTTGGAAAATTCCCCTCCACAATCTAGTAATAGGATATCAGATGCTTGAAGTTCAATTTCTCCAGGCTTTTGACGGATTCTCTCTCCTTTCCTAGCCACTGCAACCACAGCAGCATTAAACTGCTGTCGGAACTTCAAGTCTTTTGGTGTTTTTCCGATGAGAGGTGATCCCCTTGCAATCACAGCTTGGACCAGTCTTCTTTCAACATGTTTGACGTCTTTCAATCTTGCAGCCTGTTCCTCTCCAAGAGGAACGAGACCAGGGGTGTTTCGGATGAATCTAAACGATGAAGCATCACCAGCAAACCATAAAATATCATGTTCCATCAAAGTCTCTTCGGGGTCAACAGCATGCATCATAGACGAAGATCTCTCAATAGCTACCAAATATGCGTTTGGAAGCTTTCTAAGTCCAGCCTTTTGTACACTGACACCTTGAAGAGATTTTGTGACTGCCATTGAGATCATAAATTCGTTGTTCGAACGAACAGAACCACTTCTGCTAATCTCGGAAAATGCTTCATTTACCTCTGCAGAAGTCCAAAATTGTGGTCTGACATCTAAAAGTAACTGATCTCCTCCACGTAATATCTCATCACCAATATGTTGTCCTGTCCAGTCCAAGGGAAGTCCCTCGCGTTTGATTGATACGACAGCGGCATGAAACCTTCTCCGAAACATGCAATCCCGGATACTTTTACCATCTATGACCGACTTGTTTTTCACGAATGCTTGGACGAGCTCCAACGGAGCACTGTTTGATGGTGATGAAGGAATATCAATATCAATCCTATTGCAATCCTCCGAACGGGGAACAGTCATTGTGTCTGTTCCAAATGCCGCATTTAAATTTGGCACATCCGTGATATCGAGCACATCAGTCGCATCAGTATATGGAACTAGCTTATGTACTTGAGAAATCTCGTCCAGGCTATCAGGGACACCAGAGAAATACAATACATCCCCTGAAAAAATTGTAAACTCTGAACTCACTGCATGAAATACCTTGCCAGCCCGTTTGACTGAGGTTAAATATACACCTTCCAAATGCCGCAGCCCTGCATCTTCAATTGTCATCCCTATATCTGGACTGGATGGTTTCACCATAAGACCGATGAAAAAATCTCCAGTAGTTGAAGAAAATCCTTTTCGTGTGCCATTTGGAGTGAACAGGGCATCGCCAGCCCCGTCTCTCTCAGTTCTTCGAGCAGGGAAGATCTTGCGCAAGTTCTTTACTGTTCTCCAACCAGAACCACCAGTAAGTAAAAATGGACTGGTGTATATAATATAAATAACCCCCCAAATCACATTGGGGAGACCATAGGGTGTGATACCAAACAAAGAAATAGGTTTAAGACCTGGTTGATGGTATGGGCTCAACGGGTTCAATACCTTTTCATTAAACTGTCCCGTCACCACCAAATTTGTGCTAGTTCCAATAGATGTATTTAAACCTCCAAGCAAGCAGCAATACGACAAAGGAATCAGGAACTGACGAATATTCAGCTGCATCTTTGCTGTCCAGGTAAGCACAATTGGAAGCATGATGAGAAAGACCGGTGTATCATTAATAAATGACGATATTGCTGCAGCAATAAGGCACATTCGAACTTGTGCGAGCATGACATCATTCGAACTCCCTAGTAGCTTGATGATGAAGTAATCTGCCCCACCTGTGCTTGTGAAACCAGCAGCCACAACAAAAAGCACAACCACCGTTAGCAGACCACTGTTTGCATATCCACTAATTGCCAACTGAATTGGTAAAATTTTAAAGACAACCATCAGCAGGAGGACGAGATTCATGGCAAGATCAGCACCAACAATATCAAAAATCATCAGGAGAAAGCCAAACAGGATCAGCACAAGCGACAACCATCCAGAGGCATCCAAATCGCCAAATGTGGTATTCAACACGTCTGTATCACCATAAGACACTGTCGAATTGGCAGCATCTTTCTCTATTGTCGACGATGGATCGTTAATAAACAATGCCGGCACAAGCATCAGCACCACTGCCAGTGAAGTCACAACACAGACATAGGTATTGTACACCACTTTGCTCTGCACAAGAGAGCGCCAATCGATGGATCCAAACATGATCGACAATATCTTGAATGTATTATCGACTCGGCGACGAAATTCTACCACCACTGCCTGCGTAACGCGTTACAACGGTTCCGAAGGGGATCCAACAGAATCCATCAGAATAGAAACCCTTGGCACCTGTTGCTACATTCACATCAGGTATTTCTAGATGTATTTAATGACATCATTCACGATGCATGGTTCAATATGAATGTATGGGGAGAGTACGTTCTCTCGAGAGCTCATGAGCTAAATTTGATATCAAATCGTGTTTCAATTTAAAAATTTAAAATTCTGCCAAAAAAAAATCGAGCTTGATTTATCAAACCTACGTCGCTCTCATCACCAGATATAAAATCAATTTCATTTTATCAGAGGATTATATTCATGAACATCGTAAAGACTGCCTGTGCTACTCGTACATTTTTCTTGAATCGAGTTGTACCTGTACAGTTCCAGACCCTCACTCAACACAGAAACAACAGTGGGTCAGCAGCCAGTATTTCCTCTTGTTTGGGGCGTACATTCTTCTCTACTAGTTTAAATACATCCAAGAGTAGATCAGCGTTCCGATCGAAAACAGAAGTCGTGTTTGGACAGACAAGATTGCTTGCAACCATGGGACAAGGAGGATCACATGTGTCAGAAAATAGCTTGGGTAGATTACAAGCTGAGGAGACTGCGTTGTTTGTCTGTGACGTACAGGAGAGATTCCGAAGTGTCATACACGGTTTCCCTGCAGTGGTTGATGTGGCGCAGCGGATGGTTCGAGCGGCACCTGAACTTGGGTTGGCTGGTGTTGTTGTGACTGAACAGTATCCAAAGGCTCTTGGTTCTACGGTGACTGAAGTAGCCGATGTCCTCGGGGATGGAGTGTACAAAAAAGTTGTTGCCAAGACGGATTTCAGTATGGTTGTTCCAGAGGTGAAGGATATTTTGGAGAAAAATGGCCCACTTGGTAGAGTTAAGAACGTCCTTCTCTTGGGTGTGGAAACTCATGTGTGTGTTCTTCAAACGACGATTGACTTGATTGAGATGGGATATCATGTCCATATTCTCGTTGATGGCGTTTCATCTCAACGGGTGGGAGACAGGGCTGCTGCATTGCATAGACTCGCCGCCATGCATCCTGGGCGTGTGCATATTGCCTCGTCTGAAATGACAATGTTCCAGATGATGGTGAACACAAGCCACCCAGGGTTCAAGGCAGTGTCTAAAATTTGCAAAGGAGAAAGAGACTACGAGCCTCTTCCTCCAATGTAAAGCGACTACTTTGTATTTTCTTTATTTCATTTTGTAACGAGCATATTTAAAGGCCAAAGGTTCGTTTTCTGGAGATTTTCCTGGGTCCTCCAATTGACACTATTGAGTTGCGTTGCTTTGACCGCTCCCTTGATCTCTGTTCTTGCTGGGCGCTGTCCCGCCCACTTGCTTCTCTCTCTGTAGCTGATTTCAGTTCTTCTTCCATTTCAATCTGCCTGCGGCGAGCGGTAAGCGAGTGATCCACATCTGTTTCCTTGATGGAAAAGAATGCTGGCCCCAATTCAGCAAGCCACTCTGGTTCAACTGCAGTGACACACTGCATGTATTCCTTCGTGGTAAAAACAAGCTCGTGATAAATAATATAATCTGGAGTATATCCAAGTCCATACAGAGCAGATGTGGGGTGTAAATGACACGGTATTCCAGAGCGGCAATTGACATATTCTCCAATTCCTTTGAGTTTGCCAGCATTGTGGAAATATGCAGAGCATATTGCTTTTCGTATGACATCCCAATCGTTTCCACACGATATTATTCTAATCTTCTGCTGTTCCATAATATCTAACAATTGAGATCGAACTTCTTTTGCTTTTTTGAGGCCTTTTGGCTGTAGAAAATGTGCACTGCACCAGTCACTTCTGTACCCATTGGTTTTCCATTGTTGGTAGACATGGAGGAGAGTCAGATGGTCAGATTCAGGGACAAAGAACTTTTCTCTCGCAGCGTCACTCTCTTCAGCACGATCAGGAGGTCTGAAAAACACCGATGGAACACTCAGCATTGATACAATAGTGAGTACCTCATTTGAGCAGCCCATTTGCTCGCCTACAAGAAGCATCTTTGCAAGAGGTGGATCCAAAGGGAACTCTACCATTTTCCTTCCAAGCTTTGTCAAACTTCCAGTGTTATCTAGAGCTCCAAGAATCCATAATTGATACATTGAGTTTGCAATATTTTCCTGAGGTGGAGGATCCATGAAATCAAACTGCATCAAATCTTGGACATTGAGACTCTTCAACAGCAGGACAACATTTGCTAGATTTGTTCTCTGTATTTCGGGCACAGTCGTTTGAAGCATTTCGTGAGCATACGCACTCTCTGTAAATAATCTCCAGCATGTTCCTGGTCCAGTACGGCCAGCTCTTCCAGATCTTTGGTTAGCTGCAGCCTGGGATTCTGGAAATACTGTTAGGGCATCCATTCCAATTTTGGAATTGTACACCTTCATCTTGACAAATCCAGTGTCTATCACATAAATAATGCCATCAACCGTCAGAGAGGTTTCTGCTATATTTGTGGATACAATGCATTTCCTGGTACCTTCTGGGGCCTTGTCAAAAATCTTGGCCTGCAAGTCTGATGGAAGTTGAGAGTAGATTGGTAAGATCATCAATGGGGCAACATCCTCACCCAAGTGGTCGAGCCTCTCTTGCAAGGCGAAACACGTTGCTTCAATTTCTTCCTGTCCAGTCATGAAAATTAAGATATCTCCTGGTGGATGACCCAAATGCACTGCGATGGCTTGCTTCACAGCTGCCTCAACATAGTCTTCCTGTGGTGTTTTTGAAAACAACACATCAACAGGAAACGTTCTCCCTGGGATCTTATATATTGGCGCGCTTCCGAAAAATGATGAAAATTTGTCTGCATCCAAAGTTGCCGATGTAACAATCAATTTGAAATCACGCCGGCGGGATACGACTTTCTTCAAGATGCCAAACAATACATCTGTATTCAATGAACGCTCGTGGGCTTCATCCATGATGATTGCACTATATCTGTCCAGGTCATCCTCTGTAAGGGTTTCTCTGAGAAGAACTCCATCAGTCATATATTTAATTAATGTTTTGTCTGACGTGACATCCTCGAAACGGATGGAGTATCCAACCTCCTGTCCAAGCTCAACTCCCATCTCGGTGCTCACACGCTGTGCTACACTCATGGCTGCAACCCTTCTTGGCTGCGTACAACCAACCTGACCAAACCTTGTAAAGCCTTCTTCGTGCAAATATTGAGTCATCTGAGTGGTTTTACCACTACCGGTTTCTCCTACCACGATTACAACCTGATTTTCACGGATCACTTGAAGCATTTCATCTCTCACAGAATACACTGGTAGATACTTTCTCTGTTCAGCTATGCTCTTATTTTTGGCAAATTCACTCACTGCTTCTGCTTTTTTCATATGAGATTTAAACTGGGACTTTTCGCGCATCCTTTTACGACTTTCTCCGTCTTCCTCATCAACAACATCATCTCCATCAACATCATCACCTGCTTCTTTTCTCAAAGCTTCGTGTGCCTTGACACCTTCTTCGACCTCTTTTTCTGTCAGACCTGTTATCTTACCCATTTTGGATCCAGCCATTTCCCAGAACCTCGCTCTACTTTTGTTTTCATCCTTCTTCTCTCGAATTTCCTTGACCAGTTTACTCCCATTTCTAGAAATCACAGCAAGATCTGATGTTGGGTCTTTCAGAGGCACAACAGGACCCTTTTGCTTTGTAAATAGAAATCGTCCATCTAGAAAAGGAGGACGAGTATCGTGAACCAGCAACAAAACCCTAGAATCTCCATCATGATTCATGTCGAGATCAACTTCTAATGGGTTGACCACCCCACTGGTCAGCAATCGATTTTCTTCCCACGCATTCATGTCTTTTTGCATTTCAGAAGCTCTTTTGCTCTGAGCTAGAGTCATTAAACTGCCATCCCTTCTCGTCAATTTCTTTTGGGCTATTTCTTTCCTACGCAGCAACGATGGATCGTGATCAGCATCCCCCAGGAATGGATCATGACTCTGATCCAGAGCACCAGTTTCTTCTTGTCCATACCATTCACGGTCCATCTGCTCTTCTATCCGTTCCATCTCCTTGTAGTATTCTTCCCGTGCCTTGGCATCCTCCTCCCGTTTCCCCCTCCTTCTAGATTGCTGATCATCACGGCGACGATCTCCGGAGCGACCACTCCAATCTTTTCTATCTGTACGTTCTCTATGTGAATCTCTACGAGAATCTCTACCATCCCTCCATTCTTGGCGGCGACCCTGATGTTCCCTCACCCTATATTCTCGGCGACCATCATCTGCCCTCCTTGCATCTCTCCGCCTTCTTGGTGGGGATTCAGCCCTAGAGGTCTCACTATGCTTTCTATATCTTTTCAAAGTAGACGTTCCATGCTCTACCCTCGCCAATGAGCCAGTCTGAGTAGCCTCTTCATCATATTCATGAACAACAATAGACTGGCCATGCTTTTCCAACCTCTTTTGTGCAGCCAGTCTATCCAGCCCTGCGAGAATGCAAACACAAGATTGTAAGATGAATAGTACAGAAACAACGAGGAACACGAATGCATACCTAATTTCGAAGCTCTGGGCTCTGGAGACCGAAACGAGTGACGTTTCGTTTGGTCTGACGCTGCCGTTGGAGTCGAGCCAGACTCTCCACCTTGCTTCCTTTTGGGAATATACAATCCCCCAACATCGTCTTCCATTGTTTTTAAACTGAAACGTATGGTTCCTGCACATAATACATAATTCTAAACCATGTCCTCTTCATCGTACACTACTGTGTACGACAGATTCACTTGACCATTGTCTGCTCTGATATGCCTCGATCTCCTCAAGTATACGCATTAATTGTCATTAGTAGCAATGTATATATACATGTAGTAGACCTACTGCTGAAGAATCGCATTGGATTTGGCACGGGTTGGAATTCACAAACAACCATGTCAAAGAATATAGATGATTTGATACGTGAATCTGATGAAGCTCTCAAGAGAATAGAGTCACTGCAAGCCAAAAGTAGATCGGTATCATCGGGGAAAGGTTTCGTCGAACGGGTTTTTAGACATTCTGCACAGAACTCTCACCACTTGGTGCCCATAGCCCTTGCAGGAGGACTTGTAGGACTATCCTTACTACGATATCGTGAGAAATATGCCCATAGAGAAAGCATGCAAGAGCTCGAGGATAGGATACGGGAGTTGGAAGTAGATGTTAAGGCTTTGAGAGACAAGGGGACCAAACTATCACTGGCAGTCCAAGATTCTCTGGCCGATACAAATACCTCGTGGTGGAAATCGTCATCGTCTCTGGCTCGACAAGAGCTTCGAAAGGCTCTTGATATGTATCATCAAGGAAAGACTGACGAAGACTTCCCACATCCTGTCAAACGTGTGGATGACCCCCATCCTTCTGGAAAACCTTCGAGACCATTCATTTAATTGTTCATCCAAGGCATGACATCAAATTTCTCTTCATACAATCAAGTACCTCCAGACAGAGAGGTACTGTCCACAGCGTGATTATGTATGAATAGGCAACAGTCATTCAGTTGCAGATCTAAACCAGTCATGAAGTGGTACCCAGGGCAACCACACGAGTTGCGATGAAAACGAATCAACACGTTTCTTTTCCTTCCTTGTAGCACTAGTTTAAAAAAATAAATTCCTAATACTTGGAGTATCCTCATACATTGTGGTACTTGGGACGAATTTGACATTAAGGATGCCAGTGCCATTGAGCGAAACTCACAAAGATGGCAAAGGGCTGGATGCTGCACAACATGAGGAATTGCCGACGGGAAGATCTTCTTTGTTTTCTAAATTTCTAGGGATTCAATCGACGACAGCCCCTGCTGCCCCTGCTCCACATTCTCGTGGTGGTTGTGCACCCACCACGGTGCCTGGTCAACGCCAAACTCCAGGAACTGGTCCTGCGATTCAGACAGACAATCTCTCGTATCAATACTGTGACATTGATGGTAGACCACAGAAAGAAGATGCATACGTCATCAAAGACATGTCCATCTCTATTCCACGTGGATCTACAGTACTCTTGATTGGACCTAATGGGGCTGGCAAAACAACGCTGTTGAAGGTGTTGGCAGGAAAGCACATGGTACCAGAAGGATCGGTCAAGGTTATGGACATGTCTCCTTTCCACATGACATCTCTTACATCTTCAGGATCCTTGAATTACGTTGGAGGGAATTGGGAACGTGATATTGCATTTGCTGGATATTCAATTCCACTTGCTGGGGATATACCCGCACGCCAAATGCTTCACAGTATGCCGGGTGTGGATCCCGCCAGAATACAAACGTTGATTAAAGTACTTGATATTGATCCGGAATGGAGAATGCATCTGGTGTCGGATGGACAGCGTCGAAGGGTTCAGATAGCAATGGGATTACTGAAGCCATTTGATGTGCTGTTGTTGGATGAAATAACTGTTGATCTAGATGTCCTGGGAAGGGCTGATTTGATGAACTTCTTGAAGGAAGAATGCGCTTCTAGGAATGCGACAGTTGTATACGCGACGCATATATTTGACGGACTGGAGTTTTGGCCATCCCATGTGATGTATGTTGCTCAGGGCCAACTGAGGCTGTTTAAAGAATCCTCTGCTATTCCAGAGTTACAAGAGGGGCGTCTCTTGGGTTTGGTGGAACGTTGGTTAAGGGAAGAGAAATCAGAGAGACAAAAAACAGTAGATTTCGGGGAAAGAATTGAGTATCATGGCGATGGAGGATCTGGAAAGGAAGCACTAGCAGAATGGAATAATGGCTGGCAAGCTGGGAGAATGACGAGCAGTATGAAACTCTCTAGTAATGCAGTCATGCGTTGAACGACCTGTTTACGTTACAATGTTTTCTTTTTGGGCGATTTATGTAACATGAGCCATGTAGACCATACCAGAGATACAATGTTCAACCACAACACCCGAAGCTGTAGTGGAACATAAAACTGGTTTAGAACACTCGCAAGTGGCCACACAAGCCATCCGTTTATTTGAGTATGAAAAAAGTCATTTTGAAGCTTCTCTATCATTCCCCGAATACCTTTTCGTTCCACAACACCACCCATGAAGCATAGGAACACTGCATTTGCTACTGGACCATATGCCAGCTGATCAACAACCGTCTTCCGAATGGCCCAGGATCCCTTTGATTCTCTCATCCGACGAGGAACTATCTTTTCTAGGGCATTTTGCCAGTAGTGACACGATGGACCCGCCCATACGAGACCAAAGAGCAGAAACTTGACAACATTGTTCCAGCGAATGATTTTTCCCTCTTGAAAACTCCCAGAGCGTTTGCCTCCCTCTCGTCCACTATCATTACTACTACAACTATCACTTCTATTACTAGCATTACGACGTTGCATCCTTTGTGATATGTAATTTGACAATGCAGTGATGCATCCCGAGGTAACAGCTTTTGTTATCAAGGGTGAACTTTCCAGCTTTGAAACGTACAGGTCCATCACACGTCGCGATATCTCACCACTTTTGCTAATAGGAAAGAATAAATCACCTAATCTAGTATCAATAATCAAATCTGATTGATCGTAGGTAGCCAGATACGAAGATTATCACACATTCATACCATCGGCATGAGATGCATCTCTCACTCTACTGTACTTGTATCTATACGTCTGTGATATAGGTTTGAATATTCCACTACTACTGTAGTAATAATAAAGTAATTATCTGCCCTGATCTGTCGTAGGCTTTTCACGAAAGAAAGAAAAAAAGAAAAAAAAGAAGAGAAAACGTAAGCTAGCTTGCAAAAGACAAACAAGCACCTTGTCTCTGATGAAATCTCACATCAATGCATGTACGCAAGGTTTCAATCTCTATACAACAACAACAACAACAACAACCTGTGATGGATGAATGGACAGAATATCACATAGCTATTCACATATATGTGCTCCATATGGAAGAAAACCCCTTGTTTGGTCAAATGGTCAGTACAGGGTAAGAAGAAGAGCAAGAGATTCTCTTCTCAGAAAGATGAGCAACGTTCTTTACATCAAACAGAAATATTCATCTCATCGAAAAGTATCTTGTACATGATTTTTAATCCTAGTTGAGGAGATGGTAATCGACGTACGTACTCTCCTGGAGACGACATGTCGTCTCAAAGGCATGTCGACAATGAATGGCTCTTCTAGGCTTTATAGAGGTAATATTGGATACATAAGATCTCTAACTACTGAAATAAATGGTATTGGCTTGGGTACTATATCGATTGCAAAGGTTGGAGGGAATATTGGTGGGAGACATGTCAGAACCATGAGAGCATTGCCTCTCGATGGACTGGATGCATCTAGCCTAGACCACGTGTCGCATATGTTGAGTCTTTTATATGAACCTGTAGTCCTGCCTTGTTCCTCGATGAACTGTGGTGACATTGTCTATAGGAGTACCCTAGATCCTGTGCTTCGGATGGAACAGAGGGTTCTCTCTCCCCAGGGACTCTTGTTGCTAGCGGCCACCTTCTCATACCTCTTTTCAAAGCCTGGAGTACTCCAAGGTATGGTTGATACTTACGTATCTGCTCCATTGCAGCGATTGCAAACTCCGGCATACTGCCTGGATGATGTCAAAGTGGGCAAGAAACTTGCTGTTGGTGGATTTGGAACGGTATATACAGGAGAACTGTTGTATGGCAAGGCGGCGAATACAAAGGTTATTTTAAAAAAAGCGACAGAATTTGGAGAAGCTGAAGTATGGATGAATGAGCGAATGATGCGGGCTGCTCCTGGAGTTGCAGCACGCTTTATTTCTGCATTTGAGGATAGTGCTAATCCAAAGCCTGGAGATCCTCTGTGGCTCATGTGGCAGTTTGAAGGGACAGATACATTGGCAGATCTTATGAAAGCGAGGAATAAATTCCCAGAAAATATGGAGGAATACTTGTTTGACAAGCCCCTGAGTATTCTACCAGGTCCTATCCGGAGGGCTGTTGCCATTCGAGTTGCCATGATGAATCTTTTGGAAAGTCTCAAGGCATGTCACAGCATCGGAATAGTGCATAGGGATGTCAAACCTCAAAATTTCGTATTGGCAGAGAATGATAAGAAATTCAAGTTGATTGATTTTGGTGCAGCTGCTGATTTACGAGTAGGAATCAATTATGTACCAAACCAATATTTATTAGATCCACGGTATGCTCCACCAGAGCAATATATTATGAGTGCTCAGACTCCTAGAGCTCCACCTACCCCAGTAGCTGCGTTTTTGTCTCCAGTTTTGTGGCAGTTGAATGGGCCAGACAAGTTTGATATGTATAGTGCTGGAATAACATTGTTGCAAATGGCCTTTGCACCTCTGAGATCAGATAATGGTCTGATTGCTTTCAATAAAAGTCTTGGAGAGCGCTACAATTGGGATTTGAATGCATGGAGGAGATCAA
>PJEL010000445.1_pt1 | contig 48188 bp, 37 predicted proteins | sample 1853271 | NCBI WGS metagenome assembly PJEL01 (sample SAMN08108733, study PRJNA415343) | Invertebrate metagenome, whole genome shotgun sequencing project. | host: Globobulimina | place: Sweden: Gullmar Fjord | collected 2015-08
ATGAAAAAAGTCCAGAAGGCAATGGAGATCAAAGGCCCCAAGTTCATGAATATTATCGCACCGTGCAACCGCGGATGGCGTTCAAAGACCAATGATGCTATTGCTCTTTCAAAATTGGCAGTTGAGACATGTTACTGGCCGCTGTTTGAAATTGAGAATGGTGTAACCAAGATAACTTCAAAACCAAAAGAGAAGAAGCCTCTTGTAGAATTCTTGAAACCTCAGGGCAGGTTTAAGCATATGTTTGCCAAAGGCAATGAATGGATGCTTGAGCAGGCGCAGGCCCATGTTGATGCTCAGTGGGAAAGAATTCAGAAAGAAGAAGCAGCCGGAGAGTAAGAGAAAAAAAGCGTGTGCCTGAAAAGTAGTCTTTTCAGCATCGACTGAAAAAATAAATAGTATTATCTCATCAATTAAAAAGGGGAAAATCGTACAGCGGTTTTCCCCTTTTTCTACGTCAAATTTTATGCCCGAATTCATGCCGAAAAAAATATTTTATAAGCTATTTTATTTTTAAAATAAAAATTTAAATAAAACAAGAAGTTCCAATTGCGAAAAATTCATGCCAAAAAAAACGCAATAAAATCAAAGTGTTAAGTATCTTGACAATAGTGTAAAAATATTTTATATTTAATCTATAAATTAAATAAATTTTAGGAGGAGGGTAGAAAAATGATAGGAGCAATTAATCCAGTAAACGCATATAATTTGACAAATTATAATAATAAGAATAAGTCATCAGGCGCAAAGATTAATTCAGAAAATCCAGAAAAGGACAGCCTGTCTGTAAGCGGTGTAGCAAAAGAAGAACCAACTACAGTTAATGTTGAAAAAGCTGAAATTGAAGTAAAGGGACCCCTTTCAATTGAAAAAGAGTTAAAACCCAAACAACTAATTGAGCAGGAAGTAAAAGCACTGAAAAAATATGGCTCGAATTTTAAAAAAAATGACAATAAAATGCAGGAAAAACTCATTGATAGTTCTTTGTCTCCATTAAAAGAATTTGGTGTAACACCGGAAGTTGAGACTTCTGAAGCAAATAATATTAAGAGTTCTGCTAAGAGTAATGTTGATGATAGATCATCGGCAGCTGCGAATACGTACGATTCAATAAAAAATTATAACGAAGAAATTAAAGACCCGATTAGTATTTATATATGAGACAGTTTGCAGAATCTTGTTGAAGATAGAATGGACGTAATATGTGCCCCTGCTGTTATTCCCTTAATTGTACTAAGTGTATGCTGATGAGCCAGTGAGGTTATTGGCTCCCGGGGAGGGATTCGAACCCCCGACAAGATGGTTAACAGCCATCCGCTCTGCCAGCTGAGCTACCCGGGAACGCCTTTTATGCAATTTTAACGCCCCATTATTATATAGAGAATAGCCAACAAATTCAATAGTGCCATTTGTAATTAAAAAAACTTTGAATTTTAATTGAATTCATATTATTATTGAAATATGTTTTTTCTACAGAATGTGCTTTTCTAGTATGAATATGCAATGGTACTATAAATGATTACAGAGGCAGGACCGAAGTAGAAAGCACCGATGGTGTGAATACAAACCAGTAGCTGCATTATCTGACGCATGGAAGGTTTTATCAATGGAATCTAAAATCCTGGTTGTAGACGATGAAGAGAGCATACGGTACACATTTGAGAGTTTTTTGTCTGATGATGGGTATGATGTCAGTACTGCGAAAGACTATGATGAAGCAATGGCTGCAATACAGAAAACCTCTTTCAGCCTGATATTTACTGACATTATTCTTGGCGGTAAGACAGGTATCGACCTCTTGCAGGAAGTCAGAAAAAGAAATATGCGTTGTCCCGTGATTATTATTACCGGATTCCCGAATGTTGAGACAGCATCGGATGCAGTAAGGCTGGGCGCGTTTGATTATATCTTTAAACCTGTGCGCCAGAATACACTGATCCATACTGCCAGAATGGCGTTGGAGAATAAGGCCCTTCATGATGAAAATGAGAATTATCGTTTGAATCTTGAAGCTATTTTCAGGAGTGTTAATGAAGCGATTATTACTGTTAATGAAAACATGGAAGTGCTTGAAGTCAATAACGCGGCACAAGAAATATGTGGAATGAATTCCAAATTTGTAGGTAAATCTATTGCAAAATATATGTCTAAGTGCAGCGGTAAATGTCTTGATGCATTAAGCAGGACTATCAAGGGGAAAAAGGCCATTGAAGTCCACCGGGCTGAGTGTGAACATAACGGACTTCTTACCCATGTTGTATCAATCAATACATCTCCTCTTATAAATAGCCATGGTGAGTTTTCAGGCGCTGTTATGGTCATAAGAGATGAAACACGCCTGAACCAGCTTGAAAGAAACCTCAAAGAACGGCAGCAGTTTCATAAAATGATTGGGCAGAGCCAGGGCATGCAACGGATATATTCATTGATAGAGGACCTGGCCGACATCCAGACAACAGTTCTTATCTTAGGTGAAAGCGGCACAGGTAAAGAGCTGGTTGCCGAAGCGATCCATTCAAAAGGCAACCGCAGCAATTATCCCATTGTTAAAGTGAATTGCTCTGCTTTAACAGAAGGCCTCCTTGAGAGTGAACTCTTCGGGCATATAAAGGGAGCTTTTACCGGTGCTGACAGGGACAAGACGGGCCGCTTCCAAAGGGCTGACAGGGGAACGATATTTCTGGATGAGATAGGCGATATATCTCCGAAAATGCAGCTGAGACTTTTGAGAGTGCTTCAGGAAAGGGAATTTGAGCGAGTTGGTGATTCGACCCCGATCAAAGTGGATGTTCGTGTAATAGCAGCCACTAATCAGGACCTCAATGAAAAAGTCAGACGCGGTGAATTCAGGGAGGATCTATTTTACCGCCTCAATGTAATGGAACTGGCCTTGCCTCCTTTGAGAGAGAGAAAAGACGATATAAGTCTTCTGTTGAAATATTTCCTTGAGAAATTTAATGGAAAGTTCAATAAAAACATTCTTGGAGTATCCGATGATGTAAGGGATATTTTTATGAATTATCAATGGCCGGGTAATATTAGAGAGCTTGAGCATACACTTGAGCATTCATATGTAACGGCAAAACAGAGTATTATTACAACAGACCAGCTTCCGAAACATATAGTTGGATCTGATAAGTCTGGTGGACCCATCAAAAATATGGATGAGCTGCTGGGTTCCGGAGCGATCATTGATGCATTGAGGAAAAGCGGCTGGAACAAGTCTAAGGCGGCACGTTATCTGGGTGTAAATGTAAGAACTATTTACAGAAAGATAGAAAAGTATCAACTTGAAGAAGAGTTGAAAAAATGGGAATAAAACCATGACATGTCAGGAAAGTATGATGTCGTGAAACCGCGACATGTCATGGTTATGTTTTTTAAATGACAGGAATACCTCTTTTACCATTCGAACTAGACCACTCTTTTTATCCTAAATTAAGTAAATAAATAGTACTATCCTTTTAATAATAAAGGACATTCTATTTACCCATCAATTTACTAGATAACAGTTTTATTTATTGAAATTATAGGCATGCTTCTTGTAATACGAATGCTACCAGCTTAGCAGCTTAAAAAAAACAATCAGGTTTTCTTTACAGATTCATGTTATTAAAAAAACATAATAAAAGGGAGTTATCAGTAGATAGTATAGAGTGTCCATATTTAATTGAATGGACCGGGTGGCTAACTTCATTTTGTAAGCAAAGATATCAAAGACCTGATGTGTTGAGCGCTTTAGAGATTAAAGAGTATTGCAAAAGCAACAAATACATTACATGCCTTTATTTTAATGAAGTTGAAAGTAAGTAGGGGGTGGGATATGGGAACAGCTATAAAATGTCATAACTTAGTTGAATGGCTGGAATGGGTAATATTGCTGTGTGAAGCAAGGGACAGACCATATGTTCCTGATCTAGGTGAACTTAATAAATTTTGTAAGAATGGGAACCATGCTAAATGTCCAATTATGAGACATAGTAATGGTTTTGGAATTAACTCTGAACGGGTTGATCAGAGAGAAGGAAAAAGGAGAATTGTCCTCTCCAGAGAAAATACCAGACCGTCATTGACGGTATAACCTTCTTGCCCGTTACTTAGTACTAAGGGAAATGGTAAATAGAAGCTCGATAGCAAAAGGAGGAATTAGAATGGAAACTCAAACGAAGAAAAAATTGTGCCCTTTTGTAAAAAAACCATTTAATGATTGTTACTGCTTTAATCTGACAAGTAAAAATATTAATTCAGCGATTCAGTATTGCAGTAACAATTTTGAAGCGTGTGATATATACAAACACAAATTAATTCATTAATTGAAAATCTGAATAAACGGAGATGATCGTAAAATATGGATTATGCTTTTAAACAAACTGAAGGAATAGGGATATATTCTTTTAATGGCGAATTGACAAAAAAGAACAAAGAAACCTTGCAGCTATTATTACTGAGGGCCATACACAGTATTGACCGTGTTGTCTTTAACTTTAAGAATGTCGGTAAGATTGATGCTCAATGTCTTGAGTTGCTTAGGAGAGCGTATTGCACTTCTGTTCGATTAAATAATCCTGTAATTATGACATACATCCCCACGTTTTATATGTCAGAAATATTAAGATGTGGTGCTGATAAAGCAATTAACCATTAGAAAAAGGGGAATATATGGAAGCACAATTAGATTATGCAACGGTCGGCAAAAAAAACAATGATTTATTAAAAGAAGAGGTTGAAAATAATGGCCATGAGATTGCAAGGGCCATATACCCTTCGAGTTATAATACGGATGATCCATTGAAAATGTATTTAAAGGACATGGAGTCATTACACCTTCTTACCAAGTTTGGAGAAGTAGAGGTTGCAAAGCGAATTGAGAGGAACGAGGACGATATTGAAAGGATTCTCTTTACGACCCCTTTTTCTTTAAAGCAGATACTGCATCTACCATTGTTGATTAAGGAAAATAAAATTGCCATAAACAGTGTTTGTGTTATAGACAAAGACCTGTCTGCTGTAGAGAAGAAAAATGTGATCAACAAGTTGCTTAGATGTGTAAGGGCTCTGAAACCCCTTGTCCTTAAACGAGAGACATTTATTGATGAATTACTTAATAGAAAAGGCAACAAAAAGGATTATGGGAAAAATGAGATCCTGTTAGATAAGATCAACGAAAAAATAATCAATAAAATAAAGAGTATTAATTTAAAGGAAGAAATAATCCAGAGTTTCCTGAACCAATTTATAAACCTGTCTACCAAGTACTGCGATATTAACGGGGAAATAGACAGTATTTACGAAGAAATAAAAATGTCACCTTCCAAATTAAGAAGCAGGAAGAAAATTATTCAGGTTGCTTCAGAATTAAATAAAGAACCTGATGAACTCAGGGCCCACTATAATAACTTCAGGCGGCTAAAGGCGCATTTAATCGATATAGAATCCGAGATTGGTCTTAAAGGCAACAACGTGAAGCTAACACTGGATATTATCCATGAACATAGCAATGAGATTGACGACTCCAAGAAGGTGTTGACCGAAGCAAATCTGAGACTTGTGATAAGTATAGCAAGGAGACACATCGGTAGGGGTTTGAGTCTTCCTGACCTTATACAGGAGGGTAATATTGGACTAATGAAGGCAGTTAATAAGTTCGATTACAGGAAAGGTTTCAAATTCAGTACCTACGCTACATGGTGGATCAGACAGTCAATAACACGTGCCCTGGCTGACCAGGCACGAACGATCAGACTTCCAGTTCATATGGTTGAATCAATAAACAGACTGACACAGGCATCCAAGCAACTTGTACAGGAGCTCGGCAGGGAGCCCCGGCTGGAGGAAATTGCTGTTAGAATGGATATCCCTGTTGAGAAAGTCCGGGCAATTATGAGAACATGTAAAGAGCCGGTTTCACTTGGTACCCCTATAGGTAGTGATGATGACAGCCATCTGGAGGATTTCATAGAAGACAAGGCTTCCTTAATACCGTTGGACACTGTTATTCAACAGGAGCTGCAGCAGCAGATCGTAAAAGTGGTTGATTCGCTTTCAAAGAAGGAAGCTGAAATAATCAGAAGGCGATTTGGAATAGGAGACGGCATTTCTCAGACACTGGAAGAAGTAGGCAAGCAGTTCAGGGTAACAAGGGAACGAATCAGGCAATTGGAAGGTAAAGCGCTCAGGAAATTAAAACACCCATCAAAAAGTCAGTCCCTTAGACTTTTTCTGGACAAAGATATTTAATCCCCCAAAGGCCCGGTCGATTCGACCGGGCCTTTTTTAATCCATAATACTTGAACACATACGTCCTGAGCTTTATAATTAGGTAATATGGACGTAATCACTACACATCTAAATGCTGATTTTGATGCCCTTGCTTCTATGGTGGCTGCTAAAAAAATCTATCCTGATGCAGCACTTGTATTTCCCGGATCACAGGAAAAAGCTGTACGTGATTTTCTTTCTTCATGTGATATGAAACTGGACATTGAGAAAATCAAGGACTTTGACCTTCTAAAAATTGACAGGTTAATATTTGTTGATGTTAAAAGCCCTGAGAGGATAGGCAGGTTTTCCGAGGTATTGAATAACATAAAGATAAAAGTGCATGTCTACGACCATCACCCTCTGAATGATGATGACATCAGAGGAGAAAAGGAAGTTGTTGAGACGGTCGGGGCTACAGTAACAATATTTACCGAAATGCTTCAGAAGGAAAAAATTAAAATTACTCACGCTGAAGCAACTCTGTTTATGCTCGGTATTTATGAGGAAACAGGGTCTCTTCTTTTCCAGTCAACCACTGTAAGGGACCTTTCTGCCGCTGCATATCTCTTAAAAAAAGGCGCCAACCTGAATATTGTATCGACTTACTTAAGCAGGGAGATGGTCCCTGAGCAGATAGACTTGCTGAATGAATTAATACATTCAGCTAAACAGCATGTCATTCATGATACAAGGATTAAAGTCGCCATGGCATCGAGAGAGACATATATAGGTGATATTGCCTCGCTTGCGCATAAAATAGCTGAGATTGAAGATATCGATGCTATCTTTCTTCTTGTAATGATGGAAGACAGGGTACAGGTCATAGCCAGGAGTCACATTCCGGAAGTGGATGTTTCTGAAATATTGCATTCGTTTGGCGGAGGAGGCCATCCTTATGCGTCCTCAGCGGTTGTCAGAAACATGTCTCTTGAAGAGACCGGCAATAAACTGCTGAAAACACTGAAACGGAAAATCCATCCCTCAAAGACTGCAAAGGACATTATGACAAGTCCTGTAAAAAGCATACTTTTTAGCCGGACTTTGAAGACCGCGGAAAAAAACATGACAAAGTATGAGGTCAATGTTCTACCGGTATTGAAACAAAACAGTCTTTACGGGCTTTTGTCCAGAGAGGTTGTTGAAAAGGCATTGTTTCACGGTTTTGGTAAAAGTAAAGTTGAAGAATTCAGTACTACGGATGTGCCTATTGTACATCCATCAACATCCATCAGTGTCATAGAGATGCAAATGATAGAAAAAAATCAGCGCTTTATGCCTGTAATTGAAAATGACCGGATAGTCGGGGCAATTACGCGTACCGATTTGCTGCGATCAATGTACGAGAGTCTTTTAAGAAAGAACAGGATAGGGACGGAAAAGAATCTTGCTGGGAAACCATCTGTCGGAAAAAACCTCGTATCTTTATTAAGATCTAAATTCCCTCCCGAGATATTTAATCTGCTTGAGCTTTCCGGTAATATAGCGAAGGCTCTAGGCTTTACTGCGTATCTTGTGGGTGGTTCTGTAAGAGACCTGCTGCATGGTGAATCTAATCTTGATATTGATATCGTTATTGAGGGAGACGGTATTAAATTCGCTCAGGAGCTTGGCAAGGAACTTAATGTGAAAGTTAAGAGTCACACACGATTCGGTACAGCCGTTGTTATAACGGATTTTCTGAAATTTGATGTGGCAACTTCCAGGACAGAATATTACGAGTCTCCTGCCGCACTGCCGACAGTAGAAACATCTTCAATAAAAAAGGACCTCTATAGGAGGGACTTTACTATTAATACGCTGGCCGTAAGTCTTGATCCCGGGCATTTTGGAAAGCTCATCGATTTTTTCGGAGGACAAAGGGACATTAAGGAGAAGACATTAAGGATACTCCATAACCTCAGTTTCATTGAAGATCCCACAAGGGCGTTCAGGGCCATAAGGTTCTCGGAAAGGTTTGGTTTTAAAATAAGCAAGCACACAATAAAATTAATAAAGACCGCGGTACGTATCAACCTTTTTGACAAGCTCTCGGGTTCAAGGATGTATGATGAGCTCAACCTTTTGTTTATTGAGACAGAACCTGTCAACGCGGTTAAGAGACTTGCGGAGCTTGATCTGCTCAAATTTATTCACAAAAATTTGACACTCACCAGGAACCTTGAAGAGGCCTTTGTGGCGATCCAGGAGACATTTGCGTGGTTCAAGCTGCTTTTCATTGAGGAAGAGTTGAACAAGTCACACCTTTTTCTTATGGCAATTCTTGATGAATTGGCGCTGCCAGAGAGAGATGAAGCATTAACAAGACTTCAGGTCCCTAAGAAAACGATAGATGAGATTCTGGGCGGACTTAAGAAAGCAAAGAAGGCGCTCTTGAAACTTCATGGAGCTTCGCAAAAGCAAATATACTATGTGTTGAGGCCGCTTGATTTACTAACCGTTCTGTTTGCAATGGCAAAGGCAAAAGACAAAGACCTGAAGAAGTCCATTTCACTATATTTAACAACCTTAAGGAAAATAAAACCCGGTATTACAGGTGAGGATTTGATATCAATGGGATATCCCCCAGGACCGCTTTATAAAGAGATATTGTCAGCTGTACTTGAGGGAAGGCTTGATGGGAAGATTAAGGACCGGGAAGACGAAATAGGATTCATAAAGGATAAATTCAGAGTTTAATCATTCCCCCCGCATTAGGATTTCAGGCCTTTTGCATAAGACCTAACTACACTATAGATCATCTGAGAAAAAACCGATAATAAGATAAACTGGAAATCAAGGAGTATAGGACCGATATGCTGACGGCACAGGAATATATCAAGAAATTCAGAGAGTTTAAAACACTGCCTAATGTGGCCCTGCAATTGAACAAGCTTATTTCGGATGATAAAAGTGCTATGCAGGATTATGAGGAAATCATTAATCTTGATCCTACCCTGGTGCTTCGTCTGCTACGGATCGTGAACAGTTCTTATTATGGAATGCAGCAAAAAATAGATAACATCTCAAGGGCTGTTATGATCGTTGGTATTAAAAACCTGCGTAATATGATTGTTGCCTCGGCACTCAAAAACATATTCAGCGGGGGCGATGATGAGGAAGTTTATTCACGGAAACGTCTCTGGCTTCATTCTGTGGCTGTCGGCATATGCAGCAAAATGGTTTCGGAGAGAATATTCGGACAAATGGGTGATGATGCCTTTCTTTGCGGTATTCTGCACGATATTGGCATAATCGTAGAAGACCAGGTGGAGCATGATCTTTTTATAGATGTATGTAAAAGTTACTCCTCCGGCACACAACAGTTTATCGAATCTGAACAGGAACACATGAATACTGACCATTGCAGGATAGGTCATTTAATGGCCAGAGAGTGGGACTTGTCAACAGAGGTGCAGGAAGCGATTAAATGGCACCACAGTACTCAGAGAGTAAAAAGTGCTTCTTGTCTCACAGGAATAATTCAGCTTTCTGACTATCTTGTATCCGGCCTGGATTATGCTGCCATGTCAGGATTGAAACCAAAAATCTCACCAGATATAACTGGCTATCTTCGGAATAATATTGATGAGTTCAAAGTTATTGCTAAAGGATTACCCGAAGAAATTTCAAAAGCGAATGAAGTCTTTACAGAGACAGGAGATTAATCGGACATGGATCTATTTGATGAATTGCTCAATGACAATAATGAACGGGACGAGGAGATTGGCGAGCTTACCCAACTATTTGTAAAACATGTGCCCGGAGGTAGCTTCCAAATTATTTTATCGAATGGTCAAATGTACTCATTGGGAGTAGAAATATTGCTGGACAAAAAAACTCGCGATCATCTGATAGAAGGGGCTGCAGAGGAGACCGGCACTTTTTACTATAAATCAAGTGAATCTGTCTGCTTTATAGCAGTGGCGGTCGAACGGCCCAATGCAGTCCTTATATGTCTGTTGCCGGAGTGGAGCCAGAGCAGAGAAAAGAACCAATTTATTACATCTGTCCAGTTGTTGCTTGAACTTCATGATTCAAAAAGAAAGCATGATGAAGAATTGAAGTTAATGAGAATACAGAAAGACCAGATGAAAAGAGAAAATTATGCTCTGGAACAGGAATTTAGAGTGATTTTAAATGATTTGATTCAGTCTCGTGAGACTGCCGAGTCTGCTAGTATCATGAAAAAGGAGTTTCTGGCAAACATCAGTCATGAAATGAGGACTCCTTTAAACGGGATAATCGGAATGGCAGACCTGGTTATGGATACTGAACTTGATGATGAGCAGAAAGAACTTATTGAAACTATTAATATAGAAGCCAAGTCCCTGCATAATCTTATTAACGATGTCCTTGATTTTTCAAAATTAGATTCGGGGAAGTTTGATCTTGAAGAGATCCTTTTTGACCCGAGACACATGTTGGATGATCTTATGAATAGCTTTGCATACAGGGCAGAACAAAAGGGATTGGAACTCATCGCTTTTTTTTCTCCTGATATTCCTTTATGCATGTTCGGTGATCCCGGGCGTCTCAGGCAGGTTATTGCAAACCTGTTAAGCAATGCTCTGAAATTTACTCTTAATGGTGAGATATTTGTGAAAATTGAGGTGTTAGAGGAATATGAAGAGAAGATAGAGCTCTTATTTACGATAAAGGACACCGGCATAGGGATACCAGATGAAGTTCAGGAGAGCATTTTTGAACCGTTTATCCAGGCAGATGGTTCTACAACAAGGAAATTCGGTGGGACCGGTCTGGGCACAACTATTTCAAGGCAGCTTGTCGAACTTATGGAAGGGGAAATAGGGTTTGAGAGTAAGGAGGGCGAGGGAAGTACTTTCTGGTTCAACGCTGTATTTAAAAGAGCTAAAAAGCAGGAAGCCCTTTTATCAAGAGAAGAATACGACTTGTCGGAAATAAAGGTAATGGTTGTCAACGCGAAACATCACAACAGGTTTGTTATGAGTGAATATCTCAAATCATGGGAGTGTATACCGCTGGAAGCTGAATCGGGGGGAAAGGCACTGACTCAGCTAAAAAAAGCTGTTAGATCGAAAGAGTGTTGTGATCTTGTAGTGACCGGCATCGAAATTTCCGATATGAACGGGTTTGATCTGGCAAAGGAAATAAGGGCAGATCAAAGCCTGAAAGATGTTCCGATTGTTATTCTAACCGCTCTAGGTTGGCGTGGAGACGGCAAGAGATGCCGTGATATTGGTATTAACGGGTACCTGACAAAGCCGGTAAGACAGGAGGACTTCTACAAAGTAATTGTTTCGGTCATGGGTTGTTCCGGCAGAGACAGGGGACCAAAAGGCAACGAAGTAATTACAAAGCATACTATTGCGGAGGAAGATGCAAATAAGATAAGGATTCTCCTCGTCGAGGACCATCCGACCAACCAGAAGGTGGTAATTCGCTACTTGAGCAAGGCCGGATACCGGGTGGACATAGCCGAGAACGGTCTTCAGGGAGTGAAGGCATACAAAAGAAAAATATATAACATGATTTTAATGGATATGCAGATGCCGGTCATGGATGGGTATGATGCAACAAAGACAATACGTACTCTGGAGTCGGAATTGGGAAACGGTGAGATGATTGATGGGCGGCCTATACCGATTATAGCGATGACAGCGCACGCTGCTAAAAGTGACAGGGAAAAGTGCCTGGAAGCAGGAACGGATGACTATATTACAAAGCCGATGAGCAGGGAGACACTCTTATCAGTTGTGGCCAAATGGACTGAACTGAACCGAAGGACGGCCGATCTGCAGGATGAATCTCCTGATTATCAAACAGGTCAGGGAGTAAGGAATGATTCACCGATGGATTTTGAGATGATGATGGAACAATATGACAATGATAAGGAATCTCTTGTTGCACTTGTTTCGGGTTTTTTGGAGGAGACTCGTGAGCAGATAAAAGCAATATCTAAGGCGGTAGAAGCGGGGGATGCAGTAACAGTCAGGGATGAGGCCCATTCCATTAAAGGAAGTGCTGCACTTATTACTGCAAATGAACTGTCGGTTGCCGCACATAAACTTCAGGACATCGGGAGTTCAGGGGACCTGGAGGAGAGTGAGTCTGCAGTGGATAAATTAGAAAGTGAATTTCATCGTCTGGACGCGTATGTGAAGGGCGTATGAAGATAAATGGAGCCGCCTTTACTGGCCGCTTTTTTTCAGATTCAGATTAATCAGTGATGATATTTTATCAATGAGACTGTCTACGGTCAGTGGTTTAAGGATATAGGCGTCGGCCCCCAATTTGGTCGCTTCCAGGATAGAATCTCTTTCATTATTGGCTGTGATGAGAACAAAGGGAGTTGATTTCAATTTCGGGTGGTTTCTGACCCATTCGAGGATTTCAATTCCGCTTATATGAGGCATATTCCAGTCGCAGAGTATAAGATTGTACTTTTCAATTTCCATTTTTGCCATTGCATCTCGACCGTTAGAGACGGTATCAGTCTCAACATTATTGAAATTCTTATTGATTGCGAACGAAATAAAATTACGCACTGTGGATGCGTCATCAGCTATTAATATTTTTGTTGTTTCCATAGAATTTTAAAAAGTTTGCGTTATAAAAAAATTATGTCATTGAAAAGACATACACTTTTATGTTTTCTCAGTCTGAGTGATTGAGAGATAACAGATATAAAAACTTCTGGTATGATATGTGAAATAATGTCATTCTCTATGAATATAACATAATTTATTCTTAGTATTCAACGAGTTTGAATTGAAGACAGTGCTGCAATTGCTGTTTCCATGTCTTCTGGTACAGGAGCACTGAATTCCATAATTTCACTATTGACAGGATGTTTTACCTTTAAAGTGTGGGCATGGAGCATCTGGCGTTTGAAATCGATTGTTTTCTTTTCGAAGGTAATCGAGGTCTTTTTACCGTATGTCCTGTCTCCCAGAACAGGTCTGCTTATTGATGCGAAATGTACCCTTATCTGATGGGTCCTGCCTGTAAGGATCCTGACTTTAACGAGGGTGGCCACTCTGAATCGTTTGATCACCTCGAACCGGGTAATCGCTTCTTTTCCGGACCTTGTCTTGACCGACATTTTTTTCCTGTTTGTAAGAGACCTGCCGATTGCGGTGTTAATTTCCCCTCTGTCCTCTCTCATGTTGCTGTATAAAAGGGCCATGTAATATTTTTCAATTTCACGGTTTTTAAATTGCTCGACAAGGTTATGATGTGCATTCTCGTTTTTAGCAATTACTATTACTCCCGAGGTGTCCTTATCAAGACGGTGGACCACTCCCGGTCGTAATGGAGCGCCTATGGGGGAGAGTATACTGCATCTTGATATCAAGGCGTTCATGAGTGTGCCGCTTCTATTTCCTGCCGCGGGATACATTACCATATTGGGTGGCTTGTTCACGACAACTATATGTTCATCTTCCCATAAGATTTCAAGAGGGATATCTTCAGGAATCAGGGTAGAGTCTTCTTTTTCCGGTATACTCATTTCTATGATATCACCCGCCTTAATTCTATAGCCAGCCTTTTCAGTATGAGCATTTATAGTAATCATCCCGTCTTTTATGAGTTTTTGGACATGAGAACGGGTCAGGTTACTTTCCTGAGAAACGAATGTATCGAGTCTCTCCGACATATCTTTATTTTTTACTGGATAGACGAATTTCTTCATCATGCTATTTTAGCAGAATACCTGAATGATTTTGTTTTAAGGTATGCTAAAATATATTATCTTTGAAGGGTGAAATCGTTATAACTTGTACCATATCCCAAAGAACATAATATTCAGGTGTAACACATAATGAGTTCATTAAATAGCCATACCACTATCCAGCCGGAAGATTTTTATTCCTCTGTTTTTGAAAGCATAGAGGAAGGGATTGTAGTAATAGGTTTGGACAGGAGGATCATATTTATTAATAATATGGCAAAGTCTCTTGTTGGACTTAATGACAGGATTGCAGTGGGGGCCCTTTGCAATGAGATACTAAAGACTGACCTGTGTTTGGATGGTTGTCCCCTGGAATCCTGTAATAACAACAGCAGCTGTGCCTCTCATTTTATGAATATCAATCTGCACATGAGTGACAACTCCTCTGTTCCACTCTGTCTTAACGTAGCTCCTCTAAATGATAAAGAAGGCAAGATGATAGGGATTATAGAGAACTTCAGACCTATGAGTGAGGCAATCAAGGTGATAGAATCACTGGAGGAGAGTAACATTATACTTGCCCAGGAAAAAAACAGGATAGATTCTATCATCAACAGTCTTGCAGATGGGGTTTTTACTGTGAACAGGGACCTTTGTATAACGAGCTTCAATAAAGGTATGGAGAAACTTACAGGTCAGAAGGAATTAGACATTCTTGGACGTAAATGCAGGGAGGTGTTGAATTCTGATAATTGCAGCGACAACTGTCCTTTTGAATATTCATTGAAGAATGGATATGGCATCGCCAATATCAGTGAGAGAATAGTAGGAAGGAACGGTAATCTTCTCTCTGTTTTTATCAGTACTGCGTTTCTCAAAGACGGTGACAAGGAAATAGGTTTGATCGCAACAATACGGGACGCCTCGGAGATAGAGAGGTTAAAGAAAGAGGTAAATGACAGGTATCACTTTTCAAATATTATAGGCAAGAGCAGCAGGATGCAGCAGCTCTTTGAAATTATAGAAAGCCTGAGAGACACAGATTGCTCTGTGCTGATTGAGGGAGAAAGCGGCACAGGCAAGGAGCTAACGGCAAGGGCCATTCATCATGAAAGTTACAGGAGAGACAAACCTTTTGTGAAAATCGATTGTAGTGCAATAGTTGAAGGATTGTTTGAGAGTGAACTATTCGGTCATGTTAAAGGTGCCTTTACCGGAGCAATAAGGGACAAGGCCGGAAAATTTGAACTTGCGGATGGCGGCACTGTTTTTCTCGATGAAATTGGAGAAATGCCGCTTGCTTTGCAGGCAAAGCTTTTAAGGGCCATTCAGGACAGGGAGTTTGAAAGGGTCGGGGATGCAAGAACAAGAAAAGTGGATGTGAATATCATTGCAGCTACAAACAGGAACCTTAAGAATGAGATCATAAACAGCAGGTTTAGAGAAGACCTTTACTACAGACTTTGTGTTGTTCCGATTGAAATGCCTCCCCTTAGAGTCAGGAGAGAAGATATTCCCCTGCTTATAGAGAATTTTTTAGCTAAGTATTCCAGGAAAATAACAAGCAGGCCAAAGATTTCGGAAGTGACCCCGGAGGCAATGTCTTTGCTTATGGATTATGATTGGCCTGGAAATATAAGAGAGCTGGAAAACGCAATAGAACACGCCTGTATACGTTCAAAATCAAATACCATTGATCTTGAATCACTTCCGCCCTCTATCAGAACATTTACTTCAATGGAAGTGCCGACAATTAAGATGCAGCACTTATCCGTAAACAAAGATACAGCAGAAAGGCTTTTCTTTGAGGAACTCCTTAGAAAGCACAATGGCAACAAAACAAAAGCAGCAAAAGATATTGGCCTCAGTCGGACCACATTCTGGAGAAAAATAAAGAAACATAACCTGCAAGCTTAGTGTTTCAAATATGAAACACTGTTTATTTTGACCGTTTCAGGCCTGAAACGGTTTGAAACACTTATCTTCATCCCTATTTCAACCCTCATTAGGCACCACTCTCGTAACCATTTGCAATTAAAAGATTATTAAAGATCTTGCTTCTTGGCATCTTAATTGCCATATAGATTTTATCTATTTGGACACAGAATTTAACTGTTTATCCAATAATTAACGAACTATCATCTTTACAGATATTAAGTAGGACCATATGAAATGGTTCTAGAATTATTTACTTAAAGGAGGTTTTTTATGAAACGATTCATCATTTTTATGCTTCTTTTGCTCACATCTCTTCCAGTTTGTTCAATTGCAGCTACTATGGGAGAACTGGAACAGGAACTTAATGACCTTAAGAAACAACTAAATGAAATGAAGACCCAGGAGATGTTTCAGGACATAAGGGTGGCTGCTGCAGAAGAAAAGGCATCAGACGTAGAGGACAAATGGTCATGGCTCACGATCGGCGGTGAATACAGATTCAGGTATGATTCTCTCAAAGGCAAGGTGCATGATTATATGCAGTATAGTCCATCAGCCTCTTATTCAGTTCCAAATTACCCGATGGCTGGAATGACTACACTTTTTCACTCATCGCCGACAGAGGACCACACAACAAAAAATGATTCAGTCATGTCCAATCGTTTCAGGCTCAAGGTAAATGCACAGGTGTATGATAACCTCACGGTCAAGTCACGATTGTCGATGTACAAGATCTGGGGACATGGGAGCATGACACCTGTACAGGGCAGCTACTTTGCGGACAGGGCAATGGGCTCTTTTGATGGAACAATGGGTTATGTGCCGCAGGATAATACTATGAGAGTAGACTATGCCTTTGCCACATGGAGCAACATAGCGGAGACTCCGGTATGGTTTTCAATAGGCAGAAGATACTCCACGCAGGGAGTACCCACTAATATAAGGCAGAATACTGAAAAAATCGGGACTGCGGGTGTGGCCGGACACTTGATTGATTATGCATTTGACGGCTTGACTCTCGGATATGCACCTTACATCGAGGCCCTTCCCGGGGCATATGCGAAGTTCTGTTACGGCAGGGGATATGACAGCGGTTTTAAAACAGATGCAGCGGGAGCCAGCTCTCCCAAGGATACTGATTTTGTAGGGTTGTTTATAGATCCGATTTATTCAGATAATTTTAATGTAGAATTACAGATAATCAAGGCATACAATATATTCAATACCCTTCCTGATGCAGGGGTAACTACAAATCTTGGTGATATTGACAATTACGGTATATATGTCAGTGGCAAGCTTGATGACGTAGGTATAGGTGATCTTAATCTGTTTGCATCAGCGGCTTTTAGCAAGACACATCCGAATACAAATCTCTATGAATTGCCATTCTTTTCCATGGATGGTGGAACAACCTGGACAAACGGTGGATACGGTCTGCTTTATGATGACAGTGATCCGACGACAGCAGGTGGTCAGGGTAATGAGAGTAAGACAGGCAATTCGATTTATCTTGGTGCAAGGTATGATATTAAAAAGACCGGCACCAAGATTGGTTTTGAATACAACCAGGGATCAGAAAATTGGATAAGCTTTACACCGGCTGCCGATGACCTATGGACAAGCAAGCTCGGGACCAGGGGGTCGGTATATGAGGGTTATGTTATACAGGAATTGCCTGGAACGCCGATAGCAAAGTTCGGAAAGGCATTTGTCCGCGTTGGGTATCAATACTACGATTTCGAATACACAGGAAGCAATAACTGGGTAGGTGGTCCAAAGAAAATCAGTGACTTAAATGTAACAGATCCTTCCGGCACACAGATGCTGGCGCCGATAGAGAGCGCATATGATATTTACGCGACGATTGATGTAACTTTCTAAAGCTGGACTCTACTGTAGGGGCAATTCATGAATTGCCCCTACGGATTAATTCAAAAGAAACAGTGTTATGAGACAGGGATACATAAAATATCTAAGCATTATTCTAATAATATTTGGGTTTTTCTTGGCAGCAGACCTTTCCTTTGCAGGTAAACTGGAAAAGGCGAAAAATTTTGAGTTGAAAGGTCTTGATGGAAAAAACTATAAACTTTCCGGCATGAAAGGAAAGGTTGTTTTGATAAATTTCTGGGCCACGTGGTGCAGGAACTGTGTCAGGGAAAATCCCTCTCTTGACCGGTTGTTCAATAAATTCAGGAAAGATGGTCTTATTGTTCTGGGCATTTCTGTAGACAGGTCACCTTTAACAGTTGAAAACTTTCTTTTAAAGAATCCAGTATCTTATCCGGTCCTGATGGATTCAAAAGGAGATGTGTTCGTTAAGATATATACAGTAAGAGGCATTCCAGTTACCTTTTTAATTAATAAAGAGGGATACATAGTCAAAAAATTCATAGGCAAGCAAAACTTTGACTCTGAAAACTTCATGGATAAAATCAGTGCATTATTAAGGTACGAAGGGAAATGAAAGGGTCATGGTTGTTCATAACAGTATTTATTCTTTTACTAACGGGATGTGCCCCTTCTACTTTTATTGTAAGCAATGGCATCAGGGCTTATTACTTTGGCAGTAATAGCAAAGGCGCTTATAAAATGCTATGCACAAGTGGTGACCTTGCAAGGGTTCTGAGAGATACAGAATTGCCTGATGAAATTAAAAAAGATTTATACGAATATACTTGTTCAGAACGACGATCAAATGGAAAAGTGATATCCTTATACACGTTTCTCACACCGGAGGAAAAGAAGAATTTGAAGCGGGCATTTGTAAGAAAGGGTTATACAATAAACTCTGTCCCCTGCTGAGGAGGGTAAGACTTTCCCGTCGGGGAAGCTAATTAATAAAGGGTTAAAATGTATTATTAATATTTTAGTAAAAGGAGATGATATTAATGAAAAGCACAAAACTGATTTTGGTTCTCTATATTATCCTGATGTTTGCAGTCGGAATGGCCCATGCAGGGGACGTAAAGAAAGGCAATATTTTGTTCAATGATGGTAATCTGGGTACAAACGGCAAAAGCTGTAACTCATGCCATTCAGGTGGGAAAGATATAGACGGGAGTAAAAAGACTTTCAGCATTCTGGGTTCAGAACAGGACAGTCTTGAAGATGCCGTTAATTTTTGTATTGAAATGGCATTGAGTGGAAAACCTTTGGAGAAAGATTCCGAAAAAATGGGAAATATGGTTTCCTATCTAAAAACTCTTAAGGCCAAAAAGAAGAGCAGAACTGAAACCCCGGGGTATTAAACAAGATTAATCTGTCTCTAGTTGTACTTGTTAATAAAAGATAGAGAAAAAGTCTTCTCTATCTTTCGTTCCTTTATGTCCTGTCTCATGTCCATTTCAAGTAAATGCGCTATAAGTGTTTTTTTTCATGAGATATATAATACTTATATCTCTTGACATAAAACAACGTTGTATTGCTTAATATTAAGCACACATAAAAGACAGCATTGAACATACCATACAAATCAAATCCTTCCATATATAAGGAGGGAAAATCCGTGTATACTATAAATAAAGGAGAAAAAATGCTTTTGAGTAAAAGAATGTTGACAAGTATCATTTCATTGCTTTTTGTTGTATCTCTTTTTGCCGGAGTTCAAAACGTTTTTGCAAGCGGTTCAAATGCCGTTGTTGAGACAGACTGGCTTGAAAAAAATCTTAACAATTCGAAGGTTAAAATTGTCTTTGTAGATAACTGGCCTTCTGAAAAAGAAATATTTATGAAAAAACATGTTAAAGGCTCTGTTTATATGGGTATCGGTGCCTTGATGGGTGCTCTTGGAAATGGTACCACACCACCGGACAAGGCCAAATTTCAGGGTATCATGCACAGGCTTGGCATTAATAACGGTGACCAAGTTGTAATATATCCTGCAAAGGGTTCAAGTGTTTTTGCCCTCAGTGCATTATGGATAATGGATTATTTCGGTCACAAGAATTTGAGCTACCTGAATGGCGGACTCGAAAAGTGGAATAAAGAGAACCGTCCCTCAGAGAGCGGAATGAAGAAAGCCGCTCCCGGCAAATACAAGGCTGCTTCTCCAAACGAGTCTATCAGAGCAGACTCTGCATATGTTCTGAAAAGTCTTAAGAACTCAAACATTGTTTTCGTTGACGCGCGTGGCACAGGAGAATACAAGGGCGATGTCAATAATGATAAGAATAAGAGGGTAGGGCATATACCAGGCGCTATTGATCTTGATTCACTAAATAATTTCAATGCTGACGGTACCTTGAAATCAGCAGCTGATTTAAAGGCGATGTATGCAGCAAAAGGCGTAACAAATGACAAAGAAGTCATCACATACTGCCAGGCAGGAATTAAGGCATCAAATGCTTTTTTTGCGATTAAACATGTACTCGGTTATGATAATGTAAAAGTATATGTGGGCTCCTGGGGTGAATGGGGCAACAGGGTGGATTTCAATACGCATCCTATAGAAAAATAGTATATTTTCTCAAGGCCCGGTCGAATCGACCGGGCTTTTTTTATCCCTTCCTAAAAACTATCTGATTTGGCATAATATAAGGCGGAAAAGGATTGAACTATTGAAACTCGGTATTCTTGTAAATACGAATAAACATGTCGAAGACTTAATCGGTCTTGCGAAGGCGGCACTTTCAAAAGGTCATGAAGTGCTTGTCTTCTTTATGGATGACGGTGTAAGGCTTCTGACGGATCCAGGGATTACTGACCTCTGTGGGAATTCCGGTATAAACATGAGTTATTGTGATTACACTACACAGCAAAACGGGATCTCTAAAGAAGGGATATGCGACAAGATTATATGCGGGAGCCAGTATAATAACGCCACCATGAACCATGAGGCCGACAGGGTCATAGTTTTATAAAAGATGAAGATACTCCACATAATTAATGACAACCTGACCGAACGTTCAAAAGAGATCATAGATATCCAGTCTGAGAGCAATGAGGTTAAGGTCATAGAACTCTCAAAAAAAGATGTATCATACGAAGCTATTGTAGATGATATATTTTCTCACGATCAAGTAATTTCCTGGTGAAGAAGCACATTCATTCTCTTCTTGTCTTTTTTCTTTCATTCATTACCTTTATTACTCTGTATATGTTTCGTGGTGCTGACGACAACAGGTTGACGAGTTGGCGGTGGGCATTTGCGGAAATTGATTTGGCAGTCTTTGTTCCTGTATTTATACTCGGATTGATTGCCGCGTATGTATTGTCAAGGATTATTGTAATAGAGAGACGACCTGTTATTGTCCTCTTTTTTTCTTCATTCATCATATGTTCGATATTCTGGCAGGTACCGGAAGTAATAGTGGATGCTTCGAGATACTTCAGCCAGGCCAAGCATCTTGAGGTCTATGGTGTTGAATATTTTATAGGGGAATGGGGTGGTGGTATCAACGCCTGGACTGATCTCCCGCTTTTGCCATTCCTATATGGTCTTATTTTCAAATACATCGGGGAGAGCAGGATGTATATACAGATCTTCATTTCAATTCTTTTTTCGATGACGGTCGTTATCACTTATATGACAGGCAAGACGCTATGGGATGAGCAGACCGGTTTTTTTGCTGGAGCATTGCTATTAGGTGTCCCATACATCTTTTCACAGGTCCCGCTTATGCTTGTTGATATGCCGACTATGTTCTTTCTTCTGCTTTCTGTTTTTACGTTTATCAAGGCAGTTGAGAAAGGCTCCGTCTGGATTTTCTTTTCATCCGCTGCGATCTTCGCGGCCTTCTTTTCTAAATATTCTACGTGGATGATGCTTACCGTGATTCCGGTAATTTTTCTGGTTTATCTGATACAGGGACGAAAATCGAATTGCGAATTACGAATTACGAATTACGAACAACGGGTTGTCTTGTTCCGCACGGTGCTTGTTGCTGTATTTGCCGGGTTATTGATCGGTATTGTGGTCTTTTACAAGTATGATGTTTTTATGGATCAGATTGCTTTTCTTAATGAATACCAGCGACCGGGGTTGAGACGATGGGGAGAGAGTTTTGTTTCAACGTTTCTCTTTCAGGTCCATCCGTTTATTACAATGGCTGCATTGTGGTCGTTTTATGAAGCTTTTAAGAAAAGGGACCCGAAGTTTATTATTGTTAGCTGGCTAATTGTACTTATTGTTTTACTTCAGATCAGGAGAGCGCGTTATGTCATGCTCCTCTTTCCTATGGTTGCACTTATGGCTTCATACGGACTTCAGCTAATCAGAAACGTGGAGGTGAGGAGGTATATTGTTTATTGCGCAGTGGTTTCTTCATTGATTATAGCTGTCTTCGCGTACCTTCCATTTTTAAGTTCAATGAGCCTGGTGAACCTGAAAGAGGCCGGCAGGTATCTGGATTCAATTGACGCGGAGAGAGTGGAAATATTCAGTGTGCCGTCTCAGAAGACCATTGTTAATCCTGCTATTTCAATCCCCATTCTCGATTATTTTACCGCGAAGGAAATTGTTTATTATCATGATGAACATTATTCCCTTCCGTTTGAGAAGATCGAGAAATCACCACTGCGGTTTACCTGGGAATATAAAAACCCTGCATATTACACCCTTGACCCTGAAGCGGCCGGGGACGGTCCGGTGATTGCGGTGATTTCTAACGGGCCCATGAGTGTTTTGCCGAAAGCACTGAAAGAGCGATTGTCCGGATATAAAAACGCCGAAGTCTTTAAGACCTCGACCGGTATATTCAGGTATAGCCCTGTTGTCTCGATTTATTCAGAGTAGAACTACATGTCTTTCAACTCCAACAGCACTTTTTCAATTTCGGTTTCAAGTCCTTCATAAAGGTCCTGAACATTATTTAAGTTTTTCTCTTTTGCCGTCAGTTCTATTTTTAAAGCTTTTTCACTTAATGAATTTGCCGCGATATTGGCGGAAGCGCTCTTTATTGAATGTGCCTGACGTTCTACAAGGAGAGCGTCACTATTTTCTATAGCTTTTTTCAGTATTCCCATTTGCTTCGGGGCATCATCAATAAATATATAACATATTTCTTTAAGCAGTTCCTCATCACCATCTAAACGCTCAAGAGCCTCTGCATTTTGAACAATATTATCATTGTTATAATGGCTGATTGTCTCACTGAAATCATTTTGGACCCGTAAGGAAACAAGGCGTTCGATTTCCCGGATTAAATCCTTCTTTTTAAAAGGTTTAATAATACAGCTGTCCATTCCAGCCTCCAGAAACCGTTGTCTGTCTTCTTCAAAGGCATGAGCAGTTACCGCTATTATAGGAATATCATGGTTGAATATATCATCCATTGAGCTTCTGATCGCTTGAGTAGCCTCAATACCGTCCATTACCGGCATTTGCACATCCATCAGTACAATATCAAACTTCTGCTTCTTCAGGGCCTCAACCGCTTCTTCTCCATTATTTGCAATTTCCACAATGTACCCAGATTTAATTAAAATATTGGCCACCAGTTTTTGGTTAACTATGTTATCTTCAGCAATAAGAATATGGACTGTTTCTCTGTCTTTATGATTTAACTGGATATCTGAAGCTTTCTGTTCAGAGTTGACAATATTTTTATTAAGGTCCTTGTTCACTGATGCAGTGGCAATGCCAAATTTTGCTGTAAAGTTAAATGTACTTCCTTTGCCAACTTTGCTCTCAACCCATATCCTTCCTTTCATTATCTCAATAAGGCGTGAAGATATTGAAAGACCGAGTCCTGTACCGCCATATTTTCGTTTTAATGAACCATCAGCCTGAGTGAAGGCATCAAATATTATTTTCTTTTTGTCCTCAGGAATACCGATTCCTGTATCACTAACACTGAAATGCAGGAAGACAGCATCTTTTGTTTGTGACTCTACTTCCACACTAACAACAACTTTACCGTTTTCTGTAAATTTAATTGCATTTCCCACAAGATTTATCAAAATCTGTCGTAACCTTCCGGGATCACCTGTTATAATATTTGGAACATCAGGCGATACATTGTATAAGAGCTCAAAACCATTCTTTTGTGTCTTGACCTTGTGGATATTTAGAATTTCAGTGATAGTGTTGCGCAGGTTGAAATTTATATGTTCAAAGTCAAGTTTCCCTGCTTCGATTTTAGAAATATCAAGAATATCATTGATAATTGACATCAGGTTGTCTGCAGATGTCTTAAGCATGTCAAGGGATTCCCTCTGCTGACTTGTCAGTTCTGAATTTTGTATTAATTCTGCCATACCAATGATGCCATTCATGGGTGTACGGATTTCATGCGACATATTTGCCAGAAACTGACTTTTTGCATTGTTTGCCATTTCAGCTTCTTTTTTTGCTTTTTCTAATAACTCTTCTGATTTTTTACGTTCGGCAATCTCCATTTGAAGTGATTTGACGGTAGATTCCAGTTCTTCTGTTTTTTTCTTTACCTTGTCCTCAAGTTCACATTTATAATTTCTTTCAATCTTAAGAAGAGCATTATACTTTATGGCTTTCTTTAGTGACTGAATTAATTGTTCAGGATGAAACGGTTTGGTAACAAAATCAAAGGCCCCTCTTTTTATTGCATTAATTGCAATATTCAGTTCTGCATGGCCGCTCATCAGGATTACAGGTATTTCAGAATCAATCTCCTTAATCTTTTCAAGAAGCTCCAAACCTGACACTTCGTGCATCTTAATATCTGTTAGTACGGTATCAAAACTATCTATTTTTATAAGGGCAATTGCATCTTTTGCGTCTTTGCAGGATGTAGCAGAATAGCCAAGGCCTACTAGAAGAGAAGAAACAGAGTCAAGGAAATCTGTATCATCATCAACAATAAGAACTTTATTAGATTTTTCCTGAATCACTTATATATCTTTTTTACTATTATCGAGCATCTCTCCAGCCTTACTGGCAACTTCGACACTGGATGATGAGAGCCCGCTTATTTCTGCAGCCGAAATCTGGCTGCTCTCAGCAAGTTTCATTACTTCAGCAGCAACAACTGCAAAACCCTTACCGTGATCTCCGGCCCTTGCCGCTTCTATAGCGGCATTTAATGCGAGCAGATTTGTCTGCCTTGCTATTTCTTCAACAACGGTTATCTTATCGGCAACTTCATTCATTGCACTTACTGCATTTAAAACAGATTCTTCTCTCTCATGCGTGCCTACGGCAGTCTTCACAGCAATCTTTTCACTCTGCTCAGCATTTATAGAATTCCGTCTTATAGTTGCTGCCATCTGCTGCATGTAAGATGATGCTTCTTTGGTTGATACCGTCTGTTGTGCTGAACTGTTTAATAGTATATTGGTATTTCCTCTTAGCTGCTGATTATTCTGGGCCACATTTTTAACTGCTACTTTTGTGTTCAGAATTCTATCTCTCAGATTCTTCAGCATCTTGTTAAGCCTCAACGTCATTTCTCCCATTTCATCATTTACTGTATACTTTCGCTAAAAGCATTTCTTTTTTATCGGTTTAACAGAGTATTCTCTAAATAGGGGAAATGCTCTTATTATTTATAAGGATTATTACCATGGCATAGGGGAATGAAACGAACTGGATTCATTTATAGATATGTAATACCTGCAGTTGTTATAATTTTTATGCTGAATAAGAGAAAAGTGAAAATAACACAACAGACATTAAATACTGAATCGGGTCGATAAAAAAGTGTCTAAAGCGTCATTGAAACGAATAGGCATAATCATTGTAAGCCATCAAAGAGATTATTGTAGAGATTCTAACGTTATTGGAAAAAACTTTTGGAAGTATTTTTAATATAAATTTCGACCTCTCAAAATTACTCGAAAATAACAGAGAACATAACCTTATAGCAAAGAGCAGCCGATATTTAAATTTTATCGGGTCTTCTTCATTAAAAGAATTCCAGAACCCCGTGTCCCAGTAATAACTGAGTCTTTTGTATATTGAATCAAAAGAGTAGATGCTCCTGACTACTTTTTTGTACCCATCATGAAGTTCTTCCGGGGTAAGTTCAGCAGGGGAAAAGACAACATTCTTTGTGTCATATTTACTCCAGTCTTTTGTAAGAATTCTTCCCTCTTTCTCCAAACGCGTATGAAGCTTTGTACCCGGATAAGGTGTAAGGATATTAATGGGAGGCATGAGCAGATTTGTCTTGTAAATAAAGTTGATCAGATCATCAAAGGATTCCTTGTTATCAAAGTCACTTCCCAAGATGAAGGAGCCGTGAACAAGAATTCCAAAGGACTGTATCTTTTTTATAGCTTCCGTATAATCATGTTTGAGGTTGATTCCCTTGTCCATACTCGAAAGGTTACTCTTTGAAACAGACTCAAGGCCAATAAGCACTCCGCCGCAGCCGCTTTCCTTCATTAGGCTGAGAAGTTCATCATCTTTTGAAACATTTATCGATGCCTGGCAGGACCACTTAATCTTCTGGTCCTTCAGAGCATTAAAAAGTTCTTTCGAGAACTTTCTGTTAGCGATAATATTGTCATCGGCAATAAAGATCGCCTTTTTCTTCACCCCTCCGAGCGAACCGCTTAATCCTTTTAATTCTTTCAGAACCTGGGGAATCGACTTGTTCCTGATCTTTTGCCCGTCATAAGTATGAACAGCACAGAACTCACAATGAAAAGGACAACCTTTTGTAGTCTGCATAATGTCGGTAATATACTTGTCCCTTGAGAGGGCCGACCAGTCAGGGGTTGGTGAAATAGTCATGTCAATAGCTCCCTGACCTTTGTATGTCTTCTGAAGCTTATTCTCCTGAACATCATTAAGAAGATCTTTCCATACTGTCTCAGCCTCTCCTATAACTGCAGAATCACAATGTTGTAATGACTCTTCAGTGCAGATGGAAGTATGGATCCCTCCCATGACCGTCGTTACTCCCCGTCTTCTAAACTCTTCTGATATTTTGTATGCCCTGTTAGCGAACATGGTCCGTACACTGATCCCTGCAAGGTCAGCCCCCCAGTTATAATCGATATCTTCAATGTTTTCATCGAATACCTTCACTTCATGTTCAGGAGGCGTCAGTGAAACCAGGGTAGGGATCGCTACAAGATACGCAAAGTACTTGTTTGAGAGCAGGAATGACGAAATGAACTTAAGGTCATAAAAGCTCTGGTCCTTTTTAGATATGTTACGAGGAATAATTAATGCTATTTTCATATTGGATTTCCAGGATAAAGGTTTGCCCAATGAAAATTATATCACACTTAGCGAAGTAGTCAAGTCCCTGGCCGCACGGGCCTGATTGGTAGGTGAAATACTTAAGTAATATATTTGTTGAGTCGATGGTGAATTACTAACTACAGTTGCTGCATGTTGATTTACTACAGGAGGAACAGCCGGAGCCTACGGTCTTTTCAACACCGCTCATACCAAAGGCTGAAAACTTTTTCTTGATATTCTTTGATTCGCATTTGGGACAGGCGATGTCCGGGTTCTGAACCATTACCAGCTTCTCAAAGTCTTCTGTGCAATCATTACATTTATATTCGTAAATAGGCATTCTCTATTATAAGAAAATGGGCCCTTAAAAATCGAGGAACAGAACGCTGGTTGTACCAGTGTCCATATCCGTTACTTTTAATCTGAGCCTTTTTGCGGCCTTTGATTCACCCGGGAAGAAAATTACCCCGTAGGAAAGCGATTTGGGCCCGATATCGCTGGTCTGTAGAGATTTCTGCTTCAGGTCATCCATAATGGATTTACTGGCCTTGTTAGATGTATATCCGCTTGTCCCGCCTATTACACTGCCTGCGGCCGCCCCTGCAGCAGCTCCCTTGCCAGCTTCTGCTGCAACGTTTTCACCGGATACAATACCGACGGCAGCGCCGATTAAAGCACCACCAGCTGCCCCGAGAAAACCGCCGTAAGCGCCTTCTTTAAATGTCTCCTTGGTCTTGGCGTACTTTGTTGCTCTTTCATAGGCAATGTTTTTAGACAGGATAGGCCAGAGATTGCCCTCAACATCCTCTAAAAATGTCTGGGTGGTATCGACCTCCAGAGTGGATGAACCTTGATTGTCAAATATGATCTGGACCGGCAGCATCCCGGCTTTAATCGCGTCAAAACCGAAAACCTCCTTTGCTTCAGCAGGATCGTCATATGCTTTTGCAGCCACTGTGGCCCCGCTCACTACCGTTGCATTCCCATAAGCTGTGGGTGTCTTAAAAGGAAGCGGTTTGGCCTTGTATGTAGAACTGCAAGACGCAAAAATAAAAATGGAAAGAACAATACAGAGAATTAAACTTTTATTTTTCATGTTAACCCCTCCCTTAAACAACATAGCTGATAATTATATATTATATCATTGAATTCAGACTCTGGTACCGGGGTTTAGGGCGAGGTCCTCCCCGCCCTGAATAATCTTTATATTCTAATTAACTGTAACTAGCGCCTTGTCTACTCCGGTATTTCCTGAAAGAGGATCATAGGCGAAAACAATCACTTCATACGTCCCATTTTTTGAGACCGTTAAATTTGTTTCAAAGGTACTCGGGGTCCCGTTGTATGCAAGGGGGACCTCGTTAATGATTTTACCGTTGTATTTCACAAGTGCCTTTATTTCATATTGTGTTGAATCCCATAACCCACCCGGGGTTAATGCGCAGCCTCATATCATTACAATACGGGCACGGACCGGGATAGATGTTGTATGACCCGTTGACTTTATTACTGATGGAGCTTGAGCGCTAATCGAGAAGCCTGGTACTTCGACAATTATCCCGTCTCCTGTGAGGTCCCGGCCGGGGATTAGCCATACCTGGGTTGAACTCGTTATCGTGTTCGGTTTCTGAACATTCGGGGCCTCTACTTCGATTGTTACAAATGTGGGTTCAGCGATATCTACTACTGTCTCGAACCTGGCAGTATAACTGTCTGTCAGCCTGGCGCCGCGCTGCCATGGCTCAACCATGATTACCTTTGTGTTCCCTGTTGCACCTGATGTTGATCCTTCCGCGAGGACTTTCCCGGTTTCGCTTTCCCTTATAACAACGGACGCGCCCCCCATCGAGGTACCGATAAATTTAGCGTTTTTTGATTTTGCCCTGACTATTACTTTTGTCTGCTCGGCTTCAGCAATACCAAAAAACAGAATGGCAGTCAGACATATGCCGAACGTTAATATTCTTCTCATTTACTCCTCCTATAAGTATTTTTGTATAATAATCCTTTGTTAATATTTTGAATGAGTTTATCAAAAAGTTGATTATTTATGTCAGAATGAATCAGGATATTAAGAGAATTAATCGGCAAGGAATAAAGCCCGGCATAATCGGACAATACCCGTATAATATAAAAAACATGAATAATAACAATGTATTAAGACATTTTAATGAATGTTATTAATTAAGTTATGACCTCAATATATTAAGACTGATTAAGCTTTGAAGAGGAAGGGAAAAACGAATGTATAATTTCATAAGCTTTGCCGGAATATTTGTCCTGATGGCTTTTGCATGGCTACTATCCGCTGACAGAAGGGTCATTAACTGGCGTGTCATTATTTGGGGATGTGTACTCCAGATGATATTTGCACTATTTATTTTTGTCGTGCCTGCTGGTGCCAATGTATTCATGTTCATTAATGATGTGCTGATAAAAGTGATCGACGTTGCGAGCGAGGGGACCAGGTTTTTGTTTGGAAGGCTGGCACTTCCTCCAGGGACGACTAATGCATGGGGAGAAGAGTCTCTGGGTTTTGTCTTTGCTGTACAGGTACTTCCTCAGATAATATTCTTTTCGAGTCTTATGGCCATCTTATATTATTTGGGTTTTATGTCACTTCTGATAAAATTGTTCGCCAGAATATTTACGAAATTAATGAGGGTAAGCGGGGCTGAAGCCCTATGCGCATCGAGCAATATTTTTGTAGGCATTGAGTCTGCAACAACTGTCCGTCCTTATCTGCAGAAGATGACCCGTTCCGAGCTTTGTACTATTTTGACAGCCGGAATGGCGACAATCGCATCTACCGTCCTGGCAATATATGTCTTAATACTTCAGAAGCAGTTTCCGACAATAGCGGGGCATCTTGTCTCCGCGTCATTTCTCTCAGCTCCAGCGGCCATAGTGATGTCAAAGCTTTTATTGCCGGAGACTGAAACCCCCGAGACTCTCGGAATGGACATAAAGCCTCATTATGATAAGGAGGCTTCTGTTATCGAAGCGGTAATTAACGGTGCCAATGCCGGCCTTAAACTTGCTGTAGGTGTTGTCGCGCTTCTCGTTGCATTTCTCGGACTTGTTGCACTGGTTGATTTTATTTTTACAGGAGCTGGTGAAAAACTGAATTCCCTTATTGGCTTACATATAGACTGGTCATTAAAGGGACTGCTCGGATACCTGTTTTATCCATTCACACTTATAATAGGAGTACCCCCTTCAGATGCATTTGAAATATCAAAAATTATAGGTGAGCGGACGATAGTCACGGAAACGAAGTCATACATGGACCTCGCGGGACTCCTTGCAAACGGCAAGCTTCACGACCCTCGTTCCGCTTATATTGCTACATACGCCCTTTGCGGTTTTGCCCATGTGGCTTCTCTTGCGATATTTGTCGGTGGCATATCAGCGCTTGTTCCCGGGAGAACGGCGGACCTGTCTGCTGTTGGCCCACGGGCACTCCTGGCAGCTACCCTTGCCTGTCTCATGACAGCGGCGGTTGCAGGGACGTTTTTTACTGGAGGGTCCATATTGCTGGGGCAATAGAATAAATAGAAAGTTAGAAACAATCAACATGGATATATCCCACAAACTCGTCTATTCATCCGTTTGACTTCGCTTGTTAAGTTTGCCAACTACCCTCTGTCGAGATTTTTTGATGTTCAAATCATACTGATACATGTTAAAATTCTCAGGGGTTCTATACACTGACTTCGTAAATATATTCAAATATTAGATAGGATAATTGATCTTGAAATTTGGAGTTGATGCCACTTCTGTAAAATGTGTAGACGTGATCCCATAGACGACCCCACGGATAAGTTAGATTTGGAGACTTTTCTAGTGACGACAACGAATGATATGAGTGATCTTACTCAAGGTCTTAAAAAACTGGAAAGAGTGTGGACTGCAAAATTTCCACAACGGGCACAAGGTGGGAAGAGAGCCATAGCTGGGTTTCGCTATCAGTTCCAAGTTTATTTATTAAAGCTTGTAGAGCACTGGCTTACATTGTCTATCCAGGATCGAAGTAATATAGAGTCATTTTATAATGCCGCCGAGACTATCTCCGATATTCTTCATATAGAAACAACTGGCTTGATAGTGGCCACTCAGGTAAAGCTTACCCTGCGATCGGGAACGCTGTCGGCTGCATTAGAAGAATTTCTGACAATTCACTCAGCAGCAGCCGACGGTTGCCCAGAGCTGTTATCTGTGCTCCGGTATAAATTATTATGCAGTAAGGCAGAAATATCAAATATAAAGAGCGCTGTTAGAAACTGGGCAGATAGGCGTAGAACAGAAGTAGGTAGTTCTGCTGATTTGATTATAGAAGTTCTCGATATTGTCTCTGAGACTACTCCAGAAAATCGATTGCTTACGTGTCTTGCAAATGATCTCAAGTATTTTGAGCCTCTAAATAAAGTTCGTGAATGGCTTGGGCTTTTGATAGACACCGACGCTCTGCCAGAAGTACATAAAATTATATGGAATGATTTGCATTCATTTTGGCGAGGCCGATCCCTTAAAACAGCAAGCCTTTATTTTTGGAGGGAAGACGACATGCCCCCGTCAGTTGTCGAGATAGGAAAAATTCTTACAGGTCAAAGGCCATCTGTCCGTCATTTGCGCGAAGGATATTTTACACAGCGCCCTCAGGTATACGGAATACTTGAAGAAGCCCTATTAGACTGGGTGGACAACAAAATCTATGAAAATGAAAAAATCCCTCTTTTCTGGATTGCAGGCAGGTCAGGAACAGGTAAAAGTGCGGCACTTTTGCATATGCTTGCTCGGCTTTTTGAAATTGGGCATGCTCCCATTCTTTGGATTGGGAATCATATGTCCCTCATAGAGCCTGCCATTAAGTTTGCTGTCGAAAATGAACTTCCAGGGATGACCCCAATAATAGGCATTGACGATCCCTACATGGCTTCGGTTCAGGAGGGGGCTGCTCGATATTGGAATGATGTCATTGCTTCTTTGCACTCTGTTCGTCAAGAAGAAGGTGAAAAACGTCTCCCTTTGATTGTAGTCTGTGGTCCTTCAGAGCAGGCTGAGGCTTTCCGTTCAGATTATTGCGAGTACATTAACGTTTTCATTGCAGAATTGCCCCATGCAACCTCAGGTGAAATTATTGCCTTGCGGCATTGGTATCAAACCAGAACAAGCAGCGAGGCTCCAGATATAGGGAACGAAAATGTTCTAATGGTTCAGTTGTTTTTTCAATGGGAAAAACACGAGTCTCTAATGGAATTTGCTCAAAGACTATATAAAAGACTTATAGCGGGTGATACCAGTCACGACATTCTGACTGTAGTTTCCCGTATATTGGCGCTTAATCGTCTCTATGTCGGTTATCCTTCAGGGGCTGTGCGCTTAAATCTAAGCCCTGAGCAACAAGATGTTCTTGACCATCTAGAAAAAGACTTACATATTGGCGAACGTGAAGAGAACGGTCTTCAAACATACTGGCTTCTGCATGCTCATTTGGCCAACGCTATTTATCTAAACTGGTATTCCGAGAAACCGTCATCTTTTAGTCATTTCCTAAAGGAGGGAATAATTGATAGTCTAGAGTTTGCTGAACAGCCGAGGGATCGAGTCGCTCCTTTGTGGGCAATAACCCGTATTCTTGAGTTCCCTTCATCCGATCTCAGTAAACGTCTTGACCGCACGATGGCCTGCAGTTTATTAGTAGCAATATATAAGGAATTGTCTGAAAAGTATGAGGCGACCCTGCCTCAATTTCTTATTCCTGTATGGGTGCAGGTTGCTTGTATCGTGCCGGATTTACATCTGCAACCTTCACCAATAGACATTGCAATAGAGAGCATCAAGCCAGCCAATATAAACGAAAAAGGACTGCGCCTTACATGCCACAAGCTGTTGCAGCACTTTGACCGTGTTAGTGAGTTCCATAGAAGATTATCGACTGATGCAATTATTAATCTGTTGGCTAATGCTAAAAATTGGCACGATTGGATGCCTGTTACTGAGAACGCGCTATCAGTTTTAAAAGATGACCGATTGCTTCCTTTGCTAATGGAAAACCTCAATCAAAATATTGGAAACGACAGATCAACCCGCCTTTTGCATGCTGCCCTTCAGACATGGCCTGACAGCAAATACTTGATTGAACAAGCAGTCAATAGTCTTCAAAATGCTCCAAGTGCTCTTACTTGGGGTGACATTGTGCAACTTATTATTGAACACGATGAAGGATATATACCAGATATGGTTCAACATTGGTTTTATGCGCATCGTGAAAGTCAGTTCATCTGTTTCGCACTGGGGAAAGCGTTAAGGGTGCAGTATGCTTGTGTAGAGGATATTGCATTGGAATGGGCACGCTTATGGCATCTGTCAACATCGGCTAATTTTGTTCTTGAACCTCTTTTACGAAATCGGCCAAATGACTTCGAAATAATTTCCTGGGCTTGCGAGTGGTTAATCACAGGGGAAGGAGATAAGAGTTTCATATTAGAAACTCTAATTGAGAATGATTCTGATAACTCACGGATAAAGACCCTTGCTGAGGGCTGGCTCAAAGATGTTGATCCAAATCATGCATCGTGGGCATTTGTCTGGAAACCGCGGTTTAAGCATGACAAGGATAATGAGGAACTGAAGGGATTAGCTATTAAGTGGCTCAAAGATGTTGATCCGAATCATGCCTCATGGATACTTGTCTGGAAACCGCTGTTTAAGCATGACAAGGATAATGAGGAACTGAAGGGATTAGCTATTAAGTGGCTCAAAGATGTTGATCTGAATCATGCCTCGTGGAAATTTGTCTGGGAACTGCTGTTTGAGCATGACAAGGATAATGAGGAACTGAAGGGATTAGCTATTAAGTGGCTCAAAGATGTTGATCTGAATCATGCCTCGTGGGCATTTGTTTGGCAACCGCTGTTTGAGCATGACAAGGATAATGAGGAACTGAAGGGAGTAGCAGTTAAGTGGCTCAAAGATGTTGATCCGAATCATGCCTCGTGGGCATTTGTCTGGAAACCGCTGTTTAAGCATGACAAGGATAATGAGGAACTGAAGGGTTTAGCGATTAGGTGGCTCAAAGATGTTGATCCGAATCATGCCTCGTGGAAATTTGTCTGGCAACCGCTGTTTAAGCATGACAAGGATAATGAGGAACTGAAGGGAGTAGCAGTTAAGTGGCTCAAAGATGTTGATCCGAATCATGCCGAGTGGAAATTTATCTGGGAACTGCTGTTTAAGCATGACAAGGATAATGAGGAACTGAAGGGATTAGCTATTAAGTGGCTCAAAGATGTTGATCTGAATCATGCCGGGTGGAAATTTGTCTGGGAACTGCTGTTTAAGCATGACAAGGATAATGAGGAACTGAAGGGAGTAGCAGTTAAGTGGCTCAAAGATGTTGATCCGAATCATGCCGGGTGGGCATTTATTTGGCAACTGCTGTTTAAGCATGACAATGGTAATGAGGAACTAAAGGGTTTAGCTATTAAGTGGTTTAAGGATGTTGATCTGAATCATGCCTCGTGGGCATTTGTTTGGCAACCGCTGTTTGAGCATGACAAGGATAATGAGGAACTGAAGGGTTTAGCGATTAGGTGGCTCAAAGATGTTGATCCGAATCATGCCTCGTGGGCATTTGTCTGGAAACCGCCGTTTAAGCATGACAATGGTAATGAGGAACTGAAGGGTTTAGCTATTAAGTGGTTTAAGGATGTTGATCCGAATCATGCCGGGTGGAAATTTGTCTGGGAACTGCTGTTTAATCATAACAAGGGGAGTAAGAAACTGAAAGTAGTAGCAATTAAGTGGCTTGAAGATGTTGATCCGAATCATGCCTCGTGGAAATTTGTCTGGGAACTGCTGTTTAATCATAACAAGGGGAGTAAGAAACTGAAGGGTTTAGCTATTAAGTGGTTTAAGGATGTTGATCCGAATCATGCCGGGTGGAAATTTGTCTGGGAACTGCTGTTTGAGCATGACAAGGATAATGAGGAACTGAAGGGAGTAGCAGTTAAGTGGCTCAAAGATGTTGATCCGAATCATGGCTCGTGGGCATTTGTTTGGCAACCGCTGTTTAGGCATGACAATGGTAATGAGGAACTAAAGGGTTTAGCTATTAAGTGGTTTAAGGATGTTGATCCGAATCATGCCTCATGGGCATTTGTTTGGCAACTGCTGTTTAGGCATGACAAGGGTAATGAGAAAGTGAAGGGTTTAGCTATTAAGTGGTTTAAGGATGTTGATCTGAATCATGCCTCGTGGGCATTTGTTTGGCAACGGCTGTTTAAGCATGACAAGGATAATGAGGAACTGAAGGGTGTAGCTATTAAGTGGCTCAAAGATGTTGATCTGAATCATGCCGGGTGGAAATTTGTCTGGGAACTGCTGTTTGAGCATAACAAAGGTAATGAGGAACTGAAGGGCATAGCAATTAAATGGCTCAAAGATGTTGAGCCAAATCATGCCTCGTGGAACTTTGTTTGGCATCTGGTGAAAGACTCAGGTTCAGATTTGCCTATAAACATTTAACCTTACAAAGTGTCCACTTTTAATTTATAATTGACAAAATATAATAAATACATTGCTCTTTGAACTAATTTTTATAAATATATGCAACAATTCTGATATAATACTTTGAAATTACTTTGAATGCCGCATAATGTAACGCATATCTTTAACTAAATGAAAAGTAAAGAATTAAGACAATTATTTTTGGATTTTTTTAAGGAAAAGGGGCATGAGGTCCTGCCGAGTTCGTCCCTTCTTCCCAAGGACGACCCATCTCTTCTTTTTACGAACGCCGGCATGGTCCAATTCAAGTCAGTCTTTCTCGGAGACGAGTCCAAAGAGAATAAAAGGGCCGTGACTTCACAGAAATGTCTCAGGGCCGGTGGAAAGCATAACGACCTTGAAAATGTCGGCAGGACTGCGAGGCATCATACGTTCTTTGAGATGCTGGGTAATTTTTCGTTCGGAGATTATTTTAAAAAAGAAGCCACTGAATGGGCGTGGGAATTCCTGACCGAGAAGGTGCATCTGCCTGCTGATAAACTCATGATTACCGTTTATAAAAATGATGATGAGGCCGCGGAAATATGGAAGAACCATGTAGGTATATCGCCGGACAGGATATTCAGGCTTGGAGAAAAGGACAATTTCTGGCAAATGGGGGACACTGGTCCATGCGGACCCTGCTCTGAAATACTTATTGATCAGGGGCCCGAACTCGGCTGCGGTGGACCCGATTGCATGGTAGGCTGTGATTGTGACAGGTACCTGGAGATCTGGAACCTTGTCTTTATGCAATATAACAAAGACAGCTCCGGAAAATTAACACCTCTTCCGAAACCTAGCATTGATACTGGTATGGGGCTTGAAAGACTTGCAGCAGTGCTCCAGGGAAAAATAAATAATTTCGACACCGACCTTTTTTCTCCGATATTTACAGCATTAGAAAAAATCTCCGGTAAAAAATACGGCGCTGATTCTTCCGCCACTGTCTCAATGCGTGTTATAGCAGACCATATAAGGACAGCGGCATTTGTCCTGTCAGAGGGACTGATCCCTTCAAACGAAGGCAGGGGCTATGTATTGAGAAGGATCATAAGAAGGGCCGCGCGGCATGGTTTCATGCTCGGGATTGAACGCCCGTTCCTTTATGATTTATTGGATGAAGTCTATAAAATGATGTCGGAACAATATCCTGAACTGCTTGAAAATATCCAGAACAGCAAGAAGATGCTTAAGGCAGAAGAAGAGCGGTTTGCGCATACGCTTGCCTCTGGCATGGGGCTACTCGACAGCATCATGGATGAAGTCAGGAAATCCGGCCAGGAGATAATACCTGGGTCTGAACTCTTCAAGCTGTATGATACATACGGTTTTCCACTTGACCTTGCACAGGACATTGCCGGGGACAATAATCTTGAAATTGATGAAAAGGGTTTTCATAAGGAAATGGAACTCCAGAAAACCAGGGCCAGGGCGTCATGGGTAGGAGGAGAGGAAGAATCATCGGGAGTATACAGGGAAATACGGAATAAATTCGGGGCCACGGACTTTGTTGGCTATGATAATTTAGAGACCGAAGGCCGTGTCAATGCATTAATAAAGGACGGTGTTATTACAGAAGAGGCAGCTGCTGGTGAAAAGGTTGAGATCATACTTGATAGTACCGCGTTTTATGGTGAGTCCGGCGGACAGGTCGGAGATAAAGGGACCATTAAAGCGGACAACCTGATGATTGAAGTGTTTGGTACAAAAAGGTTCAATGATATGGTGCTCCATACCGGTGTTATAAAAAAAGGAGCGCTCAAACAGGGTATGACAGTTCAAGTATATGTGGAAGACCCCAGAAGAAAAGCGATCATGCGCCATCATACTGCAACGCATTTATTACAGGCCGCGTTGAGATCGGTACTTGGTGACCATATAAAACAGTCCGGTTCACTTGTTGACGCTGATAGGTTGAGGTTTGATTTTACGCATTTTTCAGCAATGGATACCAGGGAGTTAAACGAAGTAGAGAATATTATCAATGGAAAGATCATAGAAAATCTGCCGGTTGATGTACAGGAAACATCACTTGATGATGCGGTTTCAAAGGGGGTCACAGCTCTCTTTGGTGAAAAATACGGTGAGAATGTGAGAGTAGTAAAGACAGGTGATTTTTCGGCTGAGCTTTGCGGGGGCACGCATTGCAGCGCAACAGGAGAAATAGGGCCCTTTAAAATCATCTCGGAAGGAAGCGCTGCCGCCGGTATAAGACGTATTGAAGCAGTGACAGGTTTCACCGCACTTGATCTGAATAAGTCACGGGAAAATGAAATTAAAAAGGCCGCGGCATTGCTTAAGGCAAATGATCTGCATATAGCTGATAAAGTAGAAAAGCTTCTCAATGACCTGAAGCAGCAGGAAAAGGAGCTTGCGAAATATAAACAAAAAGCAATGGCCGGCAATCTGGATACTGTGCTTGAAAAGGTAAAAGAAATAGATTCCGTAAAGGTGATTGCTTATAAGGCGGATGGAATGGACATGAAGGCTTTGCGAGATCTTGCGGACACACTGAAAGACAGGATCGGTTCTGGTATTATTGTACTTGGCTCAGCATTAGACGGACAGGCTTATTACGTCTCTGTTGTTTCAAAAGACCTGGTCTCCCGCTTTAACGCAGGTAAACTCCTCAAAGCTGTCACTGGCGGAAAAGGCGGCGGCAGGCCTGACATGGCACAGGGAGGGACGAAGAACCCTGATGGTTTAGACAAGGCGATCGGCTCTGTTGGTGATATAATTAAAGAATATAGTTAATAAATTACAAATTACGAATTACGAATTTGCAATTTATAATTTATAATTTATAATTCGTAATTCGTAATTCGTAATTCATAATTTGTAATTGATCGAAGGGGGGAAGTATGTCAATAAATGAAATCATACATAAGGCTTTAATGGCTGGTATCGGGCTTCCTGAAAAGCTTGGTGAGATAGTTGATGAACTGGTACAAAAAGGGGAATTAAGTAAATCTCAGGGCGCCAACCTTGTGAAGGAATATTCGGACAAGATTGACAAGTCAGGAGATGAGATAAATCAAAGTCTGTCCGACCTTATCAATACAGGACTTGAGAAAATGAACATGCCCACAAGGGATGAGGTTGATAAGCTGAACAAGAAATTGACTACCCTGTCTGCAAGGGTCAAAAAACTGGAGGATTCTCAGACTTAAACATTAAATTGTTAAGGACATAGTTAGACATGGCAATAACTAGTATCCTGCGGTTCTGGTATACATATAGAAATATTAATCGGATACGACAGGTTGTAAATGTTTTCCTGAGACATGGTTTCGGACAATTTATTGATCTGCTGAATCTTAAGCGTTTTATCCCACTCAGAAAAAGACTGAAAATCTTTGCCCGCCGTAAAGACGTAGAAAGACATACTCTTCCTGAAAGATTAAGAATGGCTTTTGGTGAACTGGGGCCTTCTTTTATTAAAATGGCACAGATTCTTTCATCACGGCCTGACTTAATAACAAGAGAATATGCGGATGAATTTATAAAACTGCAGGACAAGGTCCCGCCGTTTTCTTCAGGCATGGCAAAGAGTATTGTTGAATCCGAGGTCAATGGGTCTATGTCAGACATCTTTTCGTCTTTCGACGATGATCCTGTGGCAGCGGCCTCTATCGCTCAGGTACATAACGCTGTTCTCAAGACTGGAGAGCGTGTAGTAGTAAAGGTACAGAGACCCAAAATCCGCCAGATTATCGAGACTGATATAGCCATACTAAACACGATTGCACGGCTGATGCTGAAATATATACCTGAAAGCAAATATTTTGATCCGCAGGGTATAGTCAACGAATTTTCGAGGTCGGTCAGAAAAGAACTCGATTTTGTTTCGGAAGCCAAGAATGCGCAGAGATTCAAGAGGAATTTTGAAGGTAACGATGATATTTGCATTCCTGAGATTTACCCCAAATATCTTACTGAAAAAGTCATTGTTATGGAGAGAATCGATGGTGTAAGAATAGATGATATCCAGGGAATCGAATCAATGGGAGGGGACAGGAGTGTACTAGCCAGGAAGGGTGTTAATGCTTATTTTAAGATGATATTTGAGGACGGTTTTTTTCATGCTGATCCTCATCCCGGTAATATTTACATTATGCCTGACGGCAGGGTAGGGCTCATGGATTTCGGGATAGTAGGTTGGTTGACATCTGATATGATGGAGAATATTTCTATCGCTTTTCTCTCTGTGTTAAACAGAAATTATGACCGGCTTATTGAACTCTATATTGACCTTGGAATGGTAAGGGATGAAATTGATCTTGATGAATTCAAGAGAGAGTTCAGGTCTGACCTGGTCAACCTGCTGGAACCGTTGTATGACATTACTATATCAGAGATTAATTTCCCGGAATATCTTGAGGCACTCACCTATCTTGTTATAAAACATGGCTTGACTGTGCCGTCCGATCTTTTGCTGATGAATAAAACAATATTGATACTTGATAATATCGGCAGACAGCTTGATCCACATTTCAATGCCGTGACAGCGGCTGAACCTTATGCTGCTAAAATGGTGAAAAACAGGGTAAGTCCCGAACGGATACTGAGCAAAACAAAGGAAAACCTTCTGGACATCAGCGATACAATAATAAATACTCCCAAGCAGTTTAACCGGCTTATGAGAAAAACCCTGAGAGATGAATTGAGCTTTAAAATAAATCCTATAGGCATGGAAAAACTTATCACGGACATAGACCGGTCAAGCAACCGGCTTGCATTTAGTATTGTTGTAGCAGCAATTATCGTTGGTTCATCCGTGCTTGTGCAGTCCGATGTCGGCGGGACGATATTCGGAATGCCTACTGTCGGTGCAATAGGTTTCTTTGTCGCGTTTTTGCTTGGAGTACGGCTTCTTATTTCCATAATTAAGTCAGGAAGAATGTAAGATAAAACGCAGGGGAGCGGTTCACCGTGTCCCTGCATCTAAATCTGGAGGAGTAACAATGAATATTGATGAACTTAAAGAATACTGCAAAGGAGAATTGAGCAATATAGACCGGATCCTTAATGAACTCACTTCAGTTTATACACCCGGAAAAGGCGGACACTCTGTTGCCGAACATGCGGCTATTGGTTCGTTTATAATGAACATATATACCGGGATAGAAAGCATACTGAAACAGATGCTTATTTATGACAAACTTGATATAGGAGACGCACCTGACTGGCATGAGAAAGTACTGAAAAAATCCGGCGAGATAGGTATCCTTCCGCCAGATCTTTTTAAAATGCTCGCCAAGTATCTTGCTTTCCGTAACTTTTTTATCTATTCATATATATTTAATATTAACTGGGAAGAAATGGACGCGCTTGCCGGATCTTTAAAGGATATGACCCAGCAGTTCAGGACTGAAATTGAAGAATATCTGCAGACGTTCTGATGCAGCGGCATAGTGTCCTTGCCCATGATATAATAAATCGCATGAACGAAACAGCCAAGAATTGCGAGATATGCAAAAAACCAGCAGCCGAATGTACTTGTAATGATCCCTGCGGACATACCTGTATGCTTGATTATGGAGAAACTTACTGTCCTGTCTGCTTCCCTGAACCAACGTCGGATCCTGAATGAATAGAGATGAGAGTTTTATGCAGCTTGCCATGGAAGAAGCTGAAAAGGCCTTTCTGAAAGATGAGATTCCTGTTGGGGCAATCCTTGTAAAGAATAACGAGGTAATCAGCCGGGCGCATAATATGAAAGAGGTTTCAGGCGATCCTACGGCCCATGCAGAAGTACTGGTTATCAGGGATGGAGCGGTCAGTACAGGTGAGTGGCGTTTGACGGACGCGACTTTGTACGTGACCAAGGAGCCTTGTGTAATGTGTGCGGGTGCTATGATAAATTCCAGGCTTAACAGGCTAGTGTACGGGTGCAGGGATGAGAGGTTCGGGGCTGTGAATAGCCGGTTTCAATTGCTGCATGAGCCTTCGCTTAATCATGAGGTTAGGGTGGTTGCAGGTGTTTTAGAAGAAGAATGTGCTAATATTTTAGCTAGGTTTTTTGAATTACATAGAAGGTAGGGGCGGGTTTCAAACCCGCCCTTACAAATTGAAAAAATGGAGAGGTGCCAGAGTGGCCGAATGGGGCGGTCTCGAAAACCGTTGTGCCGAAAGGCACCCAGGGTTCGAATCCCTGCCTCTCCGCCATTGAATTTGGTATGAGCGGGGTCAGGCTTAAATATTGATATGAAACACAATATTTAAGCCTGACCCCATTTGCTGAAAGTGGTATAAATTAATCCTGAGTATTTATATGTTTCAATAAGGGAAAAGTTTGGTAGTGTAGATTTTGAATTAAAAGAGGCAAATATATTGAAATACCGGCAATCCGAGGCAATACACGTGCAATATTATAAATAGAGTTCTTTGTTTCATGTTCTATTTTATCAGGTTTGACTGTTCCGGTGACTCTGGTAGGATTGACAGGATTACATTATTAAGGTTTCTTATAAATGATCCGATAGTTACATATAACATTATTTAATATGAAAAAAACTTGACAGGATGTTGAAAAAAGTGTATAAAAATAAAGACATGGTAAATAAACTTCTCATGATATGGATAGGAGTTTATAAATTGTTCAAATATTTCAATCGTAGGCATTTAACAAAATTAAATTATGTGGGACAAAGCACTAGAATTGGTTGCTCAATATGGGCCGTTTCCTGTAGGTATCCTCATTGGTATGTGGATTAAAAGTGCAAGTATGAAAATGTATTTCAAATCATCAGAAAAAGAGAAAGATTCCCTCCGGAAGCAAGGTGAAAATCTGCATGATATAATTGAATCAAAGAATGAACGGATTGAAAAACTTCATGATGAAATAAATAATTTATTAGGAGATAAAAAATGAATTTAACAACTTTTATTATCGTAGCCATCTCTTCTATTTTGGCCGCCGTTGTATGGGAAGTTATATTCAATATAATACCTGCTTGGTTAAATTTTAAAAGGGAAGAGGCCAGGGTATCATTAACAGAGGGCATTGGTCGTTTAAATGATGATGTATTAATAAATGCAAAAATTAAAGGTGGCCAATATCTGCATGACAATTTTTACAAATTCCTTATTGATACATTGTGCAATAAACCGATGTTGAAATACGGAATGTTGAAAAGTATAAACTGTGATGAAGAAAGCGAACGTAGACGGAATAATTTTAGGGCTGAAATCGATAGCCTTGATAAGGAAACAAAAACGGTTGTTAATAATGCTATCTACGCATCAAGTAAAATGTTTTTATTAGATAATCCTATAATATTTTTCATGTTTTTATTAAAAGTAATTAGAGTAAAAAGAGATTATCATACTGAACTTTTGCGTGATAGGATGATGCGTTCATCAGAATACTATACAATCAACATGGATAGAAGTAACGACCTTGCTAAATGTTGAGATAGTTAATTTAATAATTTCAGTATATCCTCAATTTTCCAAAGCTTACTTGTAATACCAGCGGCCATAGCATAGAGTCTTTAGATTTCCTTGGGGTTTTTATGCTTTTCCGCTTAGGCATACTATTTTGTAACATGCCTGTGAAGCCTTGTCTATATTGAAGAAATCGAAACTCATACACTAGCAAAAGTTTCATGATGCAGTTTTTCATAACCACTAGATGTTATAATATCAATCGCTAAATCTGGAGAGGTGTCCGAGTGGCCGAAGGAGCACGCCTGGAAAGTGTGTAGACGTTCATAGCGTCTCCAGGGTTCGAATCCCTGCCTCTCCGCCAGATAATTTCTAGTGCAACTGTGCAGAAGTTTGGAAGAAAAAATAGTGATTTGAAGTAAAGGGCATTATATATATATAATATTCTACTTTTGCACTATTGCAGTTGTAATTTTTTAACTAGTTTGGTCGGGCCGTTGGGCCCTGTGCAACAGGATGCTGTGAATTCCGCCAGGACCGGAAGGGAGCAACGGTAAGCAGTTATTTTGTGTGCCGCAGGATTACCTGATGGCCTGGCCATTTAATAAAACAAATAACAATTTCAAAGCACTTTGGAAATGAGTCGTGCCGACAGAGTTCAAATAATGACTAAAATTCCAAATAACAAGAAAAGAACATGAGTTATATTGTCCTTGCTAGAAAGTGGCGTCCCCAGGGTTTTAAAGACCTTGTCGGACAGGAGTCGGTTGTCAAAACATTCAATAATGCCTTGTCAGGTGATAAGATCGTGCATGCGTATGTTTTTTCAGGCCCGAGGGGAGTTGGCAAAACCTCTACAGCAAGGATCCTGGCCAAGGCGCTCAATTGCGAGGAAAGAAAAGAGAGCGATCCATGTGGCAAATGCAGTAACTGCGTTGCCATAACAGAAGGTTCCTCTGTTGATGTGATTGAAATCGACGGGGCATCGAATACCAGCGTTGATTCTATCAGAGAATTGAGAGAGGCCGTTAAATACGCACCGTCCGGCGGAAAATACAAGATATATATAATAGACGAAGTCCATATGCTGAGCACAGCGGCATTTAATGCCCTTCTGAAGACCTTGGAGGAACCGCCTTCACATGTAGTTTTCATCTTTGCCACAACAGAGGCGAAAAAAATACCCTCCACTATTCTTTCGCGCTGCCAGCACCACTCTTTCAGAAGGATTACCAGGTCTGAAATCAAAGGTCAGCTTAAACATATTACTGATTCTGAAAAAATAACTATTAGTGATACTGCCCTCGAAATGATATCAAAGGCAGCAGACGGCAGCATGAGAGATGCCCTGACCCTTCTGGACCAGGCCTATTCCTTCACTGATAACATAACGGAAAAGGAACTCCAGAGCCTCCTGGGACTGCCTGAAATAGAAATTATTTCAAACCTGTCAAGGACGATCCTGACTGGGGATATTTCAAGCACACTCGGGATAATCAAGGAGATGACCGACAGGGGCAGTGATTTGAGGCAATTGACAAAAGAGCTTGTAGAGCAATTCAGAAATCTCGCTGTAGTCAAGATCACGACTGATCCCGAAGGACTTCTCGAATTTTCAGGAGAAGAAATCCAGAGGCTACGTGATCTTTCATCAGACGTAGGCATAGAGCAGTTGACATTAATTCTAACAGAGATGCTGCGGCTCGAAACCGAAGTCAGGCTAGCGGTAAATCCAAGATACACTCTTGAACTTGGACTTCTGAGGACATCATTTATAAAGGGAATGACTTCAATTGAGAGCATTCTGAAAATGATCGGGGGCGAAGAAGAGCTTCCAGCGACAACAGGTAAGAGTGTGCCTCCCTTGGAAAAAAAAACTAAACCTGCCCCTGAACCGTCTTCACCCGTCAAAGTAGAAGTGAAAACCGAATCGCTCCCTAAGCCGATTCCTCCAGTCAAACCTGATGAGAAACCTGCTGTAAAGACAGCGGAGCCTGCACCTGAAATTAATATGGACGTACATGAAGAAGAACCAGAAGAATACCCTGATTCATATGCATATCCTGACGCAAATGATACAGGGCAGGTGGACCAGCCTTCTCCTGAATTTAAGCCGGGTGTTAACAGTAAGGAGGAACTCTGGCACGATCTACTTAAAAAACTGGATTCCGAAGACCATCGTCTTTCCCTGAAGCTTGAGGAGGCAAGTCCCATAGATCTCACAGCAACAGAGTTTTCAATAGGATTTAAAGGCGGGCTTTCGATACTCGCGGATTTAATTAGAAGCAAGTCTTCATTAATCGAAAAGTTTCTGCAAGAAATAAGCGGCAGAAAACTGAAAATGAAGATAATGTCATTGCCAAAAGAAAAAAAGAAAGACAACTCTGAGGACATAAAAGAGAAGATATTTGCTGAACCCATTGTTATGGATGCTTTAAGGATATTCAGTGGTTCAGTAGTTAAGGTAAGAACACTAGATAATAATAAGTAGCAAATAACAAAACACAACTTAATTGGAGGTTTGTATGTCAAAGAAAATGCTTGGTGACCTGATGAAGCAGGCCCAGAAAATGCAAGGTGAGATGGGAAAGATACAGGAGGAATCAAAGAAAAAGACTGTTGAGGCGACTGCTGGCGGTGGTATGGTTACTGTTGTGGCAAACGGTGCCCTTGAGATTCTCTCTATTAAAATCGAAAAAGATGTTGTGAATCCTGATGATATTGAAATGCTTCAGGACCTTGTTACAGCAGCTGTAAATGAGGCCATTCGCAGGGCCCAGCAGATGGTCAATGATGATATGGGTAAAATGACAGGCGGCATGAACATCCCGGGAATGGGTAACCTTTTCGGATAATGGGCGACAGTGTAGTTGAAAACCTTATAAATGAACTGACAAAACTTCCCGGAATAGGAAGGAAATCCGCACAGAGACTCGCATTCTTTATAATGGGTATGCCGGAGCGGGAAGCTGTTCCGATAGCGGACGCGATAATCAAGATAAAAGAAAAGGCACGTTTCTGTAATAACTGCTTTAATATCACTGAAGAGGAAATATGTTCCATATGCAGTGATTCCATGAGAGACCGTACTAAAATCTGCGTGGTAGAAGAACCTAGCAATCTGATTGTCATCGAAAATACAAAAATATTTAAGGGCCTTTACCATGTCCTCCTCGGAGCGCTTTCCCCGATAGACGGGATTACACCTGAGAGACTGAAGATAAACGAACTGGTCAAAAGGGTCAAAGAACAAAATATTTCCGAAGTCATCCTTGCAACTAATCCAAACACAAAAGGAGAAACAACAGCCCAGTATATAACGCAGCTCCTCAAACCGCTGGGTGTGAAGCTTTCACGTATTGCCTATGGACTGCCCATTGGCGGCGACATTGAATTTGCCGATGAGGTAACCCTGTCCAAGGCCCTTGAAGGAAGAAATCAAATCTGAATGAACAAACACATTTCTTCCCTTAACCCACAACAGAGAGATGCGGTTACGCAAAAAGATGGGCCGCTCCTTGTGCTCGCAGGCGCTGGCTCGGGCAAGACAAGGGTGATTACGACACGCTGCGCTTATTTGATTAAAACCGGTGTGAACCCAAAATCTATTGTTGCGGTCACCTTCACGAACAAGGCGGCCAGGGAAATGAGGGAGAGGATAACATCTCTGTTAAGATCGAAGAAAAAAGGTCTCCCAATCATCTCAACCTTTCATTCTTTATGCCTCAGGATACTTAGAAGCGATATAGACCACCTTGGTCTGAGAAAAGACTTTATTATTTACGATACTTCAGAGCAGCTCTCTTTGCTAAGAAGCCTGCTGTCAGAAACCGGTATGTACCAGAAACAATTTAAACCGGATCTTCTACTTGATAGATTCGGCAAGATCAAGAATTCATTTGTATTCCGGGACAGTCCGGAAAAAGAACCGGACGGCTTTGAAGAAATTGCGGAGATGCTATACCCAAAATATATTAAGGCGCTCCGTACATTAAACGCTGTAGATTTTGATGATCTCCTGCTGCTTGCTATTGAGCTTTTCGAGAATCATCCTGAAGTGCTTGATAAATACAGGGAGAAGTACAAGTATATCATGGTTGATGAATACCAGGACACGAACAAGGTGCAGTACCGTCTGTTGAAACTCCTTGCAGGTGAGCGGAAAAACCTTTGTGTTGTTGGGGACGATGACCAGTCGGTATATGCCTGGCGGGGTGCCAGTATAAGTAATATCCTCGATTTTGATAAGGACTTCCCTGGCACAAACGTTGTACGGCTTGAGCAGAATTACCGCTCCTACGGGAATATTCTGAAGGCGGCGAACAGTGTCATTACAAACAACAACACGAGGATGGTAAAGAACCTATGGACCGCGGAGGGGGCTGGACCGACCATCAAGATTATCCGTACGCTGAATGGTGAGGAAGAGGCGCGTGTTGTTGTTGAGAGACTGGTCAGGTTGAAGGAGTCCAAAGAACTCGCGTTTGAAGATTTTGCGATTATTTACAGGGCCAACAACTTTTCCCGGCTTTTTGAAGAAGCCCTCAGGAAAAAGCGCGCGCCTTATCGCGTACTCGGGGGGACGAGCTATTTTGACCGCAAAGAGGTCAAGGATCTTGCGTCATATCTGAAGATTATTATTAATGAATATGACGACATCAGTCTTATCCGGATAGCTAATTTACCGAGAAGAGGGATAGGCACGACTACACTGGGCAAGTTTGTTGATTACGCTGGAGAGAATAAACTGCCATTGATGGAGACATTCAGAAAGGCGGCCGACGTTCCGGGGGTATCGCCTCAGACTGTGAGGGCCGCTACTAATTTTGCTGAGATGCTGGACAGGTTCAGGGATGGTTTTAGGGAAGGGCATGAGATGGGCAAACTCCTTGATGACCTCATAGAAGAGATTGATTACAGGTCGTTTATTCGCAACATGTTTAAGTCCGAAGATGCTGCCCTGAAACGGATCGTGCATGTGAACTCGCTTGTTGAGTCTTTGACAGCGTATGAAGAAGGTGAAGATTCACCTATGCTTCAGGGGTTTATCGAGACATTGGCGCTTGATGATTATCCAAAAGAGGAAGAAGACCAGAAAGGTGTGACGCTCGTGTCGCTCCATTCCTCAAAGGGGCTTGAGTTTCCGGTTGTATTTATTGTGGGTGTTGAGCAGGAGATTATCCCGCATAAGAGGTCGATGGTTGAGGCTGGTGGAATTGATGAAGAGCGGAGGCTTATGTATGTTGGAATAACAAGGGCCATGAAACAGCTTTTTCTCTCCTATACGGATTACAGGGTAAA
>PJEL010000446.1_pt1 | contig 48188 bp, 39 predicted proteins | sample 1853271 | NCBI WGS metagenome assembly PJEL01 (sample SAMN08108733, study PRJNA415343) | Invertebrate metagenome, whole genome shotgun sequencing project. | host: Globobulimina | place: Sweden: Gullmar Fjord | collected 2015-08
ATTTCCACTTTGCATCGATTGCACCAGTCTGCCATTAAATACAGATATTCCCGATAATCTGCCTCAGAGAAAAAAGTCTCCATACGGCGATTCCCGCGCTGGATAATATGATGTGGAATTTCAGGTGCCACTACCCTTGCTATACGTGCCATGATATAAAAGCTACATTGTGGACGTTGATGTGTCAATAATTAAGTATGGTGTCCCCTTAACTTGAACTTTTCAATAAATTTGAGCTTCACTTTTTCTTTTGGCAGTTAACGTCGTGATCACCGGCTACAAGGGAACTGGTAATTCGAGCAAGTGACGTAAAAGCCGCAACGGGAAAAGGCCAATAAACTCAGCCTTTGTGGTCGGGTGCATTGCATAGTCAGCAGATTTTTTGTGTCGTGCTTGATGATTTAAAATGGTATATCGTCTTCAGTTTCTTCGGAATTATTGGGCTTCTCATCGATGTCTCCGTTGTCGGTCCCTTCGGTTTCGATATACTCCCACATTTCATTCTGGTGCAACCAAATTGGATCTGCATTATTTCGGATGAATTCGTCAACATCCATACCCTCAATAGTGGGAGGGCGTTTAATTCTAACTTGTTTACCATTCCTGAACACCTACTGATATTTCTTTTGTCGCTCAGCTTTTGCAGCTTTTCTAGCCCGTTTTTGAGCAGCAGAAAGTTTCTTTCTATTTTTTGTCATATTCGATTATCCCAACGCTAATGGCCCAAACTGAGAGAAGCTAAATGTTTTATCCTTGTAAGCATTTTTATTGCTTATGTAGCGTAATAAATATTTTTTCATCGTGGCTATCAGTATTTGGGTACAGAAAATTAATGATTCTAAAATTACCAATTGTCCTACCACTGATATTTACCGGGAAAGAGATTTTTTTATCCTGCGGTAAAATACCAATTCGATACATTTCAAGGGCTAACATTGGTGGCACTATAAGATTAACCTCATCACCATTTTGCTCAAACTCAATGCGTTGTATAGGGTAGCGTAGGGATGCTACTGAATTACAATTACGATATGGCACTAAAGGCATCATAACCTCATGCAATTTTATACCGTTTATGGATATATCTTTCATGAATCTACCATAGTTGAAATTGTGGATGCTAATGTTAAATTCAGCTGCAAAAAACTTGGGAAAGCTATGACAGAAAGACTGCACTGGGCAATAACGTTACTTGGATATGCCGGTCAAACGCGTTGTTTTTTGTCCGTTGTAATGTTTGGTGGGCTTATTTTTATATCTATAATTTCTTTAAGTTCTTCAGGGCTGTACCCATATACTTCCGTTTCAATGGTTTTTTCAATATAACCTTCAGATCTTTCATTATTAGATCCTGAAGTATATAGCTGAATGATAACTTTCTTTATTTCTGTATTATTTTCTACAATGTCTTTAATTGATACTTTTTTAATTTGGTCCCAAAAATATGTTCTGCATTGATTGTGCCCACCATATGAATAGAATTGCATCCCATATTTAGTGAATTCTATACGCTGACCTTTGGGAATGAAAAATAGGAGAAACCCGCAAAACCCTATGAGTAATATTCCAAAAAAAAATAATAGTACCTTTTTCTCCTCAAAAAATACAAGGCCAGTAGAAACCAATACAATTGAAATTATAACACAAATTGCAATTATATTACCCTTCTTGATGATTTGAATATCCCTTGTATCCATTATTTTTGAAGCCAACAAGGTGTTAACCGGACGAAATTCGTCCAGTTAATATTAGTAATAGGGGTTGTTATCAAGAAGAGCAAAAAATGTGCCACTTAAGACTATTCCTGAATCCCTATTCTACCCATTTATAATTCTATGACAATACAAGATATTCAGTTGGATATGAGTAGTTCTGTGCGTTTTTTTGCTCGGCTCCTTTTTGACATTGCAACGGAGTATTTTGGCTGGATTTCTTCTATATGGAAGTCTTTGAAAAAATTTCTTATTTGTGGGCAATAGTTGAGGGTCATGAGGAAATGGCCATTGATGTTTTTCAGAATGTTGGCCAAGTCGACGAAGTCGTGATTGTACCCATGTATATTATAATAGGGTGGATCAAGGAAAAATAGAGTGTGTTGGCGGCCATATTTGGGAATGATTTTGCGGAAATCCTGGCATTTTATTGTTGCCCTGGAGAGTCGCTGCTAAGCATGTTCCAAGGTGTTATGCAGTTGCTATTTGATAAAAAATAGCCACTGCAATTCTCTAACCGGACACTGTTGACTTGAGTTAGCAGGAAGAAGAAATAGTTGTAACCCTCCCTCTCGGACTGTCATGTTTTTCCAGACACTGTCCTTGATTATCAGACAGAAATGACTGGAACCTTCTTTGACTGAGTTCCTCCTCTTGGTCTAACTCTCCGTAAACATAGAGAAATTCATTTTTCTTAAAAGTTGGCATCCTTTGTGAAAGGTTTAATGACGATGATTGATGATTTACTTCGACATCTTTGGGATGTGATAACAGACAAGAAGCAATGTTTGACGACTAATAATTAATGTATTTGCGGTTTTGCACCTGAGATTGATTTTGAGAAAAGATTTGGCATGTTTTTAAAGTCACAAACAGTAATTCATAATTGAGAGGCTGATATGGATTTTGTAATGGAATCAGAGGATAAGGGAACATTGACCTTGAAAGGAGAATTAACAATCGCAAGAGCAAAAAAAATACAGGAGTTTTTAGTTACAACACTTCAGCAACCAATGGATCTTGTCATTCGTCTGAGTGAGGTTACCAACCTGGATATCGCATGTATTCAGATTCTTTTTTCAGTGATTGAAAAGGTGGTCAGCACCGGTCATCAGGTATTTGTGGAAGCTGAAAAGAATGATGTTGTCCTGCGCAATCTTGAATTGGCTGGTTTTAGAAAGAAACTCAGGTGCTAGCGAGTTGTCAAAGTAATGATCTCTACACGGTAGTGGTGAAAACAAAAAACGTAAAGTAGTTTTCTTGGAAAATAGAGGGCAATTATGGATCAATTTAGACAGTCTTTCAAGGATGAAGCATATGAGCTTTTAGGAGAACTTGAAAACGCTTTACTTGAGCTTGAAAATAATCCTCAGGATTTGAAGTTGGTAGGCCGGGTTTTTCGAGCCATGCATACAATAAAGGGTTCGGGTTCCATGTTTGGTTTTGATGCCATTGCCGAATTTACTCACGAAGTTGAGACTGTCCTTGAGATTGTCCGGCAGGGTAAATTGGCTGTTTCATCGGAACTCATCAGTTTGGTTCTGCTTTCACGGGATTATATCCTGACAATGCTTGATGCTGATGGTTCTCTTGAAGAAATACCCAAAGGCTGGGGGGTCAATATAATAACAAATCTTCGTAATCTTGTTGCACCTGGATCCGACGATTCTACACATTTTTCAACAACAGATTTGGACAGTCATGGGGAAATTGAAGTTGAGGATCAAAAAAGCATAAAGCAAATGTCTGGAATCGTGAAAACATACCGCATTGTTTTTCGCCCTTCTCCTGAAATATTTCGTAGTGGCTGCAATCCGCTTCATCTTTTTGAAGAGTTGGATGAACTGGGTGAGTCTACTGTAATTGCACGTTCAGAAGGGATTCCATCTTTGGATGAAATGGATGTTGAGAGCTGCTACACCAGTTGGGATATTATCCTTACCACCGATCAAGATGAAAGTTGTGTCAGGGATGTTTTTTTGTTTGTTGAAGAAGAAAACAATTTGTCTATAGATGTTGTCCATAAAGATATAGGTGAAGAGAACGTTGAATATAAACGTCTGGGTGAGATTCTTGTTGATAAGGGTGACATAAGTAAGTCTGAGCTTCAGCAGTTGATCAATGAAACGAAAATGATCGGTGAAAAATTAGTTGCAACAGGTGTTGCCGATCAGGCTCAGGTCGATTCAGCGCTTGTAGAGCAGCAACATGTGCGTAAACAGAAGCAAGCAAGAATAAGTGGTAACCAGTCAAAAGCAAGTATCAGAGTTGATGCTGAGAAGCTTGATCGACTAGTCGATCTTGTTGGAGAACTGGTTACAATTCAGGCACGGTTCAGTCAAAAAGCCAAACAGGAAGAAGACGCTGAATTCAACGTCATTGCTGAAACTGTAGAGGCACTTACTACAGAATTACGAGATGCTACTATGAGCATCCGCATGTTGCCAATAGCTACCACTTTTACAAATTTTGGACGTCTGGTTCGTGACTTGTCTAAAGAACTTGGCAAAAAAATTATTCTCACAACTGAAGGCGAAGAGACCGAGCTTGATAAAACGGTTATTGAACGACTCAACGACCCTCTCGTCCACCTCATCAGAAATTCCATTGATCACGGCATAGAATCACCAGAAATAAGAAACGCTGCAGGGAAACCAGAGATGGGTACGGTTAAGCTTTCTGCATCATATTCCGGTGCTGAGGTATTGATTGCTATTACTGATGATGGAGCTGGACTGAATTCTGAAAAAATTACTGCCAAAGCTGTTGAGAACGGAATAATCGGGCCGGATGCAGAGCTTGCTGAAAAGGATATTTTTGCACTGCTTTTTGCACCCGGCTTTTCCATGGCCAAAACAGTTACCGATGTCTCAGGGCGGGGGGTTGGCATGGATGTTGTGAAAAAGAGTATTGAGGCTTTGGGTGGCTCCGTTGAAGTGTCTAGTGAATTGACTAAGGGAACAACATTTACTCTTAAAATCCCCCTGACACTGGCCATCATCGATGGCTTGTTGGTGAAAATAGGTCAGGGCTTTTACGTCATTCCTGTCTCGGTCATCAATGAATGTGTTGAATTGACCAGAGAGGAGGCGGACAAAGCGTTTGCAGCTAATATGATGTCTTTTAGAGGTGAACCGTTACCCTATCTTAGTCTGAAGGCTTTTTTAGATGGTGATCGTCAGACAGGTGACGTTGAAAAAGTTGTAGTAATGGATATTTTGGACACACAGATTGGCATGAGTGTTGATCATGTTGCTGGACAGATTCAGGCTGTAATCAAGTCGTTGGGTACAATTTATAGTGAAGTTACGGAAATTTCTGGTGCTACAATTTTAGGTGACGGGACGGTTGCCCTTATAATTGACCCAGTAAAAATTAGTCAGCTTGCAGCAAATTATAATGGAAAATCACCATTAAGTCTGGCAACAAAAAATTGAGGGAGCATGCCTATGGAGACCGATTCGAGCATTGTCGAACCAAGTTGTAGATGAGTCAGATAGTAAATGTTTGAGGACCTGTTAACTGATAATCCAGAGGTGTGTACTCTTTTTGTTTAAAGAAGTCTTGAGAGTGCTGCGATTAACAAATTCAGAATTGGGAGTTAATATGTTTAAGACACTGGGTACTAAATTAGGCATGGGTTTTGGTCTTGTCGGTATCATGTTTGCAGCTGTAATTATATTGTTTTATTTTACGCTATCAACAGCACAGAATAATTATGGTGAAATTCTCAATAAGAATGAGAAAATGAAAAGTATTGCAAACGATATTGGGTCCTTGATGCTTCAGTCCCGGAGGGCAGAAAAAGACTTCCTGTTAAGAAAAAATCTTAAATACAGAGGTCGGGTAGATAACTTAGTTACTCAGTTAACAGAGAAAGCTGACGAGTTTAAGGTAATTGAATCAGCAGATGGTGATGCAGATGGTGTAAAGACTGCAGAGGCCATTTCGAAATATGCTAATGAATACCATGAAAAATTTAATCTTCTTGTCGATGCCTGGGTTTCAAAAGGACTTGATCCAAAGTCAGGTCTCCAAGGAGAATTTAGGACAGCAGCTCATGAAGTTGAAACAATTGTGGAGGGATATGATACGAGTGTTCTGAAAATAATTCTTCTGCAGATAAGAAGGGCAGAAAAGGATTTCATGCTAAGGGGAAAGATGAAATATATAGACAGAGCAAACAAACTTGTATCTGTGTTCAAGAAACAGGTTGAAGAAACGGATTTGCCAAAAGAGGTAAAAACCTCTCTTGTTAAAGAGATTGATGAGTATCAACATGCATTTGAAGGATATGTAAAGGAGAATAATGCGGTAACTGTTGAAAAATTTAGGGATGCTGCTCATGCGATTGAAGCTGATCTTGACAGCCATTTTGTAAGCAAGGCAAAGGAAGATTATCTTATGCTCCGTCGTCATGAGAAAGACTATATTTTACGTGGCGATACAAAATATGTAACCAAAGTCGAAAATGTAATAACTAAAATAGTAGAAAATGTTGAGAAATCAGCACTTTCCGAAGATGATAAGAAAGATTTGATAAGTTATTTTGGTGTTTACAGCAAGTCGTTTAAAGCACTTGTTGAAAAAGATCTAGAATTAAAAGAGCTGATAGCTTTGATGAGGGACGCTGTTCATAAGATAGAACCGCTTGTTGAATCAACGATCGATGAAGAAAGTAAAGAGATGTCCGAGCAGTCTCAGATTACAATGGTAAAGACCAAAAAAGGTTTAACAATCGTAATGTCGTTATGTTTAGTTACTATAATTCTTATAATAATAGTTGCTTACTATATTACCCGGAGCATCACAGTTCCGCTAAATAAATGTGTTTTGACTGCCAAGGCAGTTGCTCTTGGTGATCTGACAACGGAGATTGATGTCAATCAGAAAGATGAGTTGGGTGCTTTGGCAAATGCTATGAGACAAATGGTGAATAATTTAAGAGGTACTGTCGGAGTGGCTGAAAAGATTGCTGATGGAGACCTCACTATCAATATGACAACCCTTTCAGACAAAGACAGCCTTGGTAGTACACTTGTTTTTATGGTGACTAAACTTCGGGAGATCGTCACAGAAGTTATGACATCATCACAAAATGTAACCACTGGTAGCAAACAGATGAGTTCTTCTTCGGAAGAGTTATCACAAGGTGCAGCTGAACAAGCTAGTTCTGCAGAAGAAGTGGCTTCATCCATGGAACAGATGGCGGCAAATATCAACCAAAATGCCGATAATGCGGTACAAACAAAGAATATTGCGATTAAATCGGCAGAGGATGCACAAAAAAGCGGTAATGCGGTGGTTGAAACAGTCAATGCTATGAAGCAAATCGCAGAGAAAATCTCCATTATCGAGGAGATTGCCCGTCAGACAGATTTGTTGGCACTTAATGCTGCCATCGAAGCAGCACGTGCCGGAGAACACGGTAAAGGGTTTGCTGTTGTTGCTTCAGAGGTTCGGAAATTAGCTGAAAGGAGTCAGGCCGCAGCAGGAGAAATTAGCAAGCTTTCTATTACAAGTGTTGATGTGGCTGAAGGCGCTGGTGATATGCTCAAACAGTTAGTTCCAGATATTCAGAAAACTGCAGAGTTAGTGCAAGAGATTAGTGCAGCAAGCAACGAACAGCGCTCAGGAGTTGAACAGATTAATTCGGCACTGCAGCAACTCGATCAGGTGATTCAGCAAAACTCAGCTGGATCGGAGGAGCTTGCTTCGACTGCGGAAGAACTTTCAAGTCAGGCTGGGCAAATGGAAGACGCTGTGTCATATTTTAGTATTGGCAAAGAGTTGACGACTGGCCGCTCTAAACCACGATCAAGACAAACATTACTCACAGCTGGACAGCAGAAAACCAACGGGCGCAACCAGGAGCGAGCTGAAGATAAGTCTTCTAAACAAGGGGAGGGTTTTAATTACGATCTGGACGAGAAATCCGTGACTGATGAACTGGATAGTGAATTTGAGCGGTTTTAATAGATATTCTGAGATCAGAAAATTTGTGATTAGTTATATTATCCTTACCGCAAGTGTTCTGGTCTCATGTTAATCAGCAGATCTCGATTCTCAATAACGATTGAGGGAAGAAAATGACAAACCCAATGATTAAGGAACCAGCTCTTTATCTTACTTTTAAGCTCGACCAAGAAGTGTTTGCCGTGGTTGTTTCTCAGGTACGGGAAGTGCTTGAATTGGAAAAAATCATGAAAGTACCCCGTACCCTGGATTATATGCTTGGTGTTATCAATGTACGCGGTAGTGTCATTCCGGTAATGGATTTACGACAAAAATTTGGTTTGGCTGCGGTGGAAATGACATTGTATACCAGAATAATTGTTTTGGAATTGTATCTTGATGGTGAGGTAACAATCCTTGGTGCAATTGCCGATTCTGTCCATGATGTACTCGAATTAGACTCTGATCAGATTGCTCCTCCTCCAAAGATAGGAAATCACTGGCGAACTGAATTTATCAAGGGTGTTGGTAACAGCGATGGTCAGTTTATACTGGTTCTTGATATCAATAAGGCTTTTTCTGTTGAAGAGATGAAAGTTCATATGGAAGCAGCATCTGTGAAATCTTTGGAAGAGGGGTAATTGGTTCTGCAGGCGTTAGATTTCATGTGTTGTGTGTCATTACATATTCAGTGTGTGAAATCATGAAGATAGAATCTCGTCAGATCGAACCATCTCCAGCTATAGGCAAGCGTTGGCTCATCGATAAAATCAAAGGAGTCGGCAAGCGAAACGATTAATCATCATGATTTTTGATATCGCTATGGTGTTTTCAATAGATGATATGGTTGAGGTCAAGCAGCCATGATATTAGACAGCTCACAGGTTGAGGAGAATGCTCAAATTTTGGTTGTTGCCTAAACTGATGAAGCACCTGAATTCCTGAATCTTAAGTCAAAATGAAACTTGCTCAAGTTAGGTTAGAACTATTTTAGTCAAACATACCGACATTTTATCATGAACAAGGAAACAGTTAAAGAAGATCGGAATAAGTCACTTGTGCTTGTTGTGGATGATAGCAGATCAGTGCTTGGCTATGTGGGTACCATCCTTTCAAATTGCGGTTATGAGGTTGTTACAGCCGAGGATGGCCCGACTTGTCTTGATTTGCTTCGTAAACGAGAACCAGATGTGTTGCTGCTTGACGTTGAAGTGCCTGACGTTGATGGGGTACAAGTGGTTGATATCTTGTCACAAAGGCGTCTTTTGTGTGCGGTCGTCCTGTTTGTTAGTCTAGCTGACCTGAAGAGGTTTTGGCTAGATGGTCTGGATAGAGGTGTAGATGATTTTATTAACAAGACGTTTCATTCCGAGGAACTCATAGCCAGAATTGATGTAGCGGTTAGGACCGCACAGCTCAAAAAGGAACTCGATTGTTTACGAAAAAGAGCTAAAAAATCTTTGGTCGATCAATATCTGCTTCAGGAAAGTATTAAAGAAAGAGAAAAATTTTCCAGCTTAGCAAAGTTAGCCGTCGGAATGGCCCAAGAAATCAATAATCCAATTGGTAATATTAATAACAATCTTTCTTCACTCAGGAAGTATGCAGATATTCTTTTGGATGCTGTGAACGTTGATGGAGAAACTCAAAAAATTACGATGATTCGCCAGGAGATTCAATTATTGTTTACTGATCTTATGGAAGGACAGAAACACCTGAGTGCAGTGGTTCGAGCATTAGCGTTTCTTTCTGAGGTTGTTGACCAAGAGCAGGCCATACCCTCGGATGTTCGGGGAGTATTGAACTTGATTGTTGAGAAAATAAAAAAGAAATCAGATCGGCCTTTATCTATCTCTGTCACTCTTGATGGACCGCTCTGGGTAGCTGTTTTTCCTGAACATTTGGGCCTTATCTTGGAGAACTTATTGAACAATGCTGTAGAGGCATGTCAGGAATCGGGAACAATAGACGTAAAAGTATGGGCCAGGGATAATATGATTTGTCTTGCTATTAAGGACACTGGAGAGGGCATAGAACACGAGAATCTTGGTAAGGTGACAACCCCGTTTTATACTACCAGAGTGAGTGAGCGTCAGTTCGGTTTGGGGTTGGCAATAACCGATTGTCTGGTTCAGGTAAATGATGGTTCTATGCAGATCACTTCTTCACCTGGGCAGGGAACTTATATTTTTATCCGGCTGCCGTTGTGGGGTGAATCTCTTCCTGAATTAATTCCTGAAATCAGACAACATTCTGATCTTGCAACCAAAATTAACTGAAAGAAAGTGTGACTTGCGTTGAAAAATGTAATTTATTATGTCGCTAATTATTTTTATTATTCAGCGATAGTAAAGAAGAGATCGTCATAAACAAACAGTTCTGGTGAAATTCCACTTTCTCATTTTGAGACAAGACACATAAGGCCATCTTTTCAATATCCCTTTTTCCTCCAATAGAAACATGATACATTAAAAGTATAAAGCTTGCTGGGTGGAAAATGACAGGGGCTGCTTGTACTATTTTATTGCAGTACAGGACTGTTGAGAAAGGTCAAAGGTTCTGATAGGTATTTGTTTAGCTTTAATAATAGCTGGTAGATTAACCGGGAAGTCCGGTCCAGCCATCAGCCATGTTGACTAATTATTTCATCATGCTTTTTTATTTTTAATTTGGTTTTTGAAAACCAAGTTTCATGATGGGCAGATTTACAAGGTATTGACTATTTTGTTTATTGATTTCTTTTTTATCAGCACGGGTTCTTTATTTTTGTTTGTATATATCTATTTGTTTTTTCTTGCTTTGGTCAGTATCTGGCCTGAACGGAAAAGAAGCATTGTCCCTCCTGAAACAAAATTTGCAATTGTTATTCCTGCACACAATGAATCTGATCTTATTGGTAATACTTTGGTTAAATTACGGGAGGTGGACTACCCACCTGACCTTTATGATGTCTTCGTCATTGCAGATAATTGTGAAGATAATACAGCTGAAATTGCCAGAAGTGAAGGTGCACAGGTTTGGGAGCGTCAGGATCTGGAAAACCTGGGTAAAGGATATGTTTTGCAGTGGGCTTTTCAGCGACTTTTAGCCAGCGGTGATCATAGTGGTTATGTGGTAGTTGATGCTGATACCTTGCTGGAGCCAGATTTTTTACACTGTATCAATAACCGGTTTTGTAAGGGTGCAAAAGCAGTACAGGGTTATTCCGATGTGCTTAATCCGGAACATTCTGTCGTGGCGAGTCTGTCTTATATGGGCTTTGTCTTGAACCGTAATTATCGTTATAAGGGCAGGACCAGGTTAGGTTGGACCTCAAATTTAATGGGCACAGGAATGTGTTTTCAGCGAGAGATTATTGAGAAATATGGTTGGGTGGCTACCAGTATTGTTGAAGATATTGAGTATGAGATGTTTCTTCATCTTCAGGGGGTGTTAGTCTCTTATGCTCCAGAGGCCAAGGTCTGGGTGCAGTTACACGATTCTTTCAGCAAGACAAAAGGTCAGAGGCGAAGATGGGATATGGGGAAATTTGAGGTACGAAACCGTTTTGTCATACCGCTATTACAAAGAGGTTTGCGTAAAAAAGATATCAGCTATCTTGACAGTGCTTTAGAACTTCTTATTCCACCGTACTCAATATTGGTTACAATTATATTATTTATGGCGTTTGTCTTTTTTGCCGTTCATGGCTTGCAACCTGATGCAGTTCTATATGTATGGTTGGCAGTTGTTGCCAGTGTTTTTCTCTATACCTTTGGGGGATTACAGTTGGTAGGGATCAAGTGGAAAGTTTATCGAAATTTATTTGCTGCCCCGTATTTTTTGATTTGGCGGGTTTGGGTTATCATTCATGGTGCATTTCAAAAGGATAAGAAGCGCTGGTAATTTTTTTGGACCAACTGGAGAAATTACCACTCTTGCAGCAGATTCAACGATACCTTATTATGGTTGAGTGACTGGGGAAAAATTGGTCTGGTCATGCTGATTAATGCTGTAAATACTCTGAATGAAGGTCATGGCCGGTTTTTTTCTGCCAGTTTGAAAAGAATAGTTTAGATTTGTTCCAAAAAAAGGGTTTGTTTGAACCTCCAACATATTTGTTGTTATCAATGATGTGGTTTTTTTCGCTTCCTTTGGCAATTTTCACAAAAAGATTCTCAGATTCAATGTAGTTATCTCTGATCTCACATTGACTGACATTGTCATTTACCGGGAAAAAAGTAATTTCTGCATTATCCCATTGGGTTCTGGTATTGCGTATCAGTTTGTTACCCAGGATTTGATGTTGTTTTTCAGTCACTGTGATTCCGCCAAAAGAGTTATTTTCAATTGTGTTTTCCCGGATAGTTACTGGTCCTGAATCGGTATCAGCCATGATGCCGCTACTTTTCAGGTAGTCTGTACCACCATTTATAATTATATTTTTTTCTAAAATATTTCCACCTGCACAGAAATAAAGATAAATACCAGCTGAGTCATAGGATATCTGGCTGGCAGACATTATGGTATTACCGGTTATGAGATTATTGGCGACCCTGAATGGGACTTCACCACCGATTAGGATTGCAGAGGAACCAGTTGAACTGATCCTGTTTTCTCCTATGGTGTTGTAATGTGTAAGTGAGGAAAATCCATAGAGTGCAATGCCGATCCCAAGAACATTTTCAATGGTATTGTTGATGATTTGGTTGTGACTTGAGTCTTCTAACATGATTGCTGATTTTGGATTTTCATCGCCGATTCCATATACCTTGATGTTTTCAATCAGGCTGTGCCGGGTCCCGGAGATCATCATGCCCACTTTGTTGGCGCCTTTTATGTGAATATCCCTGATGTTGAGATATTGCTTTTTGTTAGTATGTATCCCGAAATTTAAGCTGCCAACACTAACCTGTTGTTTGTCTGGATGAGTATTGGAGAAAAGGAAAAGAACACCATCTCGCCAGAACCAGTTTCCGGGTGTCTTTAGGCCAGAGCGTTTTGGGACCACCTCAACAGGAGGAGGCAGCGGTTTCCAAAATTCTTCTTTACCTGTTATTTCGTTGATTTGCCGAACTTTAATTTGGCGAACAGTATCTAGCTTGTCGTGGAAATTTGATATTCCAGAAATCTCCTTGAGGGCTTTGTTGGTGGAGGTCACCAGGAAGTTGGTATAGGGTGTCTTTTGTTTGATCTGAAGTAGAATAGCTCCGGGTTCAGGGATGCGTTTGACTGAAGGATTAAGAGTTATAGTGGTAATGGGTGGCTGGGGTAAGTCCTTGTAGAAAAGAATACTGGGCCTTTTTTTCAAGGTATGCATGTAGATATTGTTGGTTAGTTGTAGCCAGTTACCATTAACGGGTGTCGAGCCATCCAGCAACGGTGAGGGGCCTGCATCACCATAAGATCCAAGAGTAATTGGTTGCTCTGCTGAACCGGAAGATGGAAATATAAAGGTGTTATTCCATTGACTTCCCCGTTTCAGGAGGATTTTGTCTCCTGGAGAGAAGGTACTTTTATTGGCCTTTACAACTGTTTTCCAGGGTTGTGAGATGGAGCCATTGTTTTGGTCATCGCCCTTTTCTGAATCAATGTGATACACTGCAGCGTTTACAGCAACAGGGTACAGCAATAGGTATAACAGGTAAAATAAAGTGTACTGGTATATCTTTATGTTAATTTTGCAGTTGCTTGTGTCATTTCTGAAATTTATTAATATCATTTTTTCCCCTGATAAAACCAGCTGGCATCAAGCATGCCTTGATCTTGAACAAAAAATCTAATTTTTCATAGCTGGATTTTGGCTGGAGTTAAAAAAAACGACCCGGCTATGTTGGCTTGTAAAAAATATATTTTAAAACCAGTTCTTTATCACTGGTTGTTTTTACATTTGCAGAGAAATGAAAAATTAGTTTCGGTTACATATTTTTTTTTATGCTCTTTGCTTATGATAGAGTAAATTATATCAGGTTGTGGATTACTCTCAAGTAAATGATTGAGATGAGTTAATTTTAAACCAAACTTTTAAAGAGACACTTTAGGTAATGGTATTATCACTTTTAAGAGAAATTATGCATGCAAGATTTAAAAGACACTGGTGATTCAGAAGCTAAAATCTGGACTCTTTTCATTATTATCCTGATTTTAATGCATTTTACTGCACCTTTTAAGTTCGATCGTCCCCAGAGGCAGGCTATGGGAGCCCTTTATATTGATGCCTCCACTTCAATTGAATATATGGAACAGGGGAATAAAGGTCGTCAGATTGCTCTTTTGATACTTGGTTTTGGTTCCATACTTAGTTTAGTGCGTAAAGAGAGAAAATCTGTATCGGTTTATAGTGTTGCTGGCTGGTTTCTGATCGGCTATCTCTTGATTTGCACTTACAGTGTTGCCTGGTCAGGTGATGTCAGTTTTGTCGCAAAGCGATTATTCAAACTTTTATTGATTTGTCTGGGTGCTTTAGCTATTGCTGAGCGTTTTTCTTTGCGTAAATTACTGATCTTGTTTGTGTTGATAGGCTTTATCCCTGTTGTGTTGTCCTTCACTGCTGAATTCTATTATGGAACCTTTGATCCATTTGATCCGTATTGGCGATTTGGTGGTGGCTTTCATCCTATATCCTTGGGATATCATTGCGGAATTGTGCTGATTGCTATTCAACCTTTAGTATGCACGACAAAGGGAAAGACGAAGTTATTGTTGAATATAATAATGGCTGTGGCTTTTCTTGCTATTTTGTTAACAAAAAGCAGGACTCCATTTGTCGCCTCAATGATAGGTCTGGTGTTTGCCAGGTATTTTTTTGTTTCTCATCTGGATCGGGTAAAATTTATTCTGCTTGGCATGGTAGGCGTTTCTATTCTTGTTTTGTTAATGGGAGAGAAAATATCCATTTCTGATTTAGCAGCAATGGGTAGAAGTGAAGAAACCAAGGAGATGACAGGATCTCTTTCTGGACGTTCCTATCTTTGGGGAGAATTGTTGAAGTTTGCCGCTGAAAAGCCAATGATTGGCTGGGGCTATGATGCCTTTCTTGGACCGAGAAATATTGGCATGATTTATGACCAATTAGGTTGGGCTCCGAGTAATACCCATTCTGATTACATCAATGCCATTGTCGGCACAGGGTATATCGGTTTTTTGTTTATGATCAGTTTTTTTGTTGGAGTAGTAATTCGGGCAGCTCAATTAGTAAGGAGAAATTATTATTACGGCGTGTTTTTGGGTTTAGCGATATGCATTATAATTAATTCTTCGATGGATGCGATGATGATAACTTCTTCCGGTTGGGCGCTGGTATTGTATGCAGTGTATATGAAGGTGTTCTTCTTGCCGGTTGAGCCCTATGAAGAACAGGATGAAAGATAAATTCCAAGTTTTTTACTATCTGCTTGTTTTGTTTTCTATTATCAAATCTGCTCTGTATCTATTAGCCAGGATGCCTCTGAAAGCTGTGATAATTTCTCGTATAGCTGCTGTGCCTTTTTGAGTTGACTGGAATCTGCAGGTGTTGGTGTTTCTCTATGCCTGATAGACATTTCCGGTGTCTGAACATTATCGATCTTTAAATAATCACCCAGAGTTTTCCATACGGTCTGTGTTTCGGAACAGAGATGTTCGTAACTGATAAATTTGATATTTTTTGGATTCAGGGGCGTATCCTGAAGTAAGAAAGAATAAACATTGTACCATTGCTGTATCCAGTAATCGATGGATTCTTGATCGGTATGGTTGGTAGGGGCATTTTTTGTAGTAAATGCTTTATGGGAAAGACCGAATTCATAATGGCCTAACCAGACCATATATTTGCGGACAAAATTGTCTTGTGTTTGTTGTTTGTTGAATTTCTGGTGTTGAGTTAACAGGGAGAACGCATGTTGTATTGGATCTCTGAACGGGATGAGAATTTTGGCATTGGGAAAGGCCTGGCAGATACTGGAAAGTCTCAGGATATTATTATTATTTTTGGAAAGATAACGGCCTGATCCATAACGAAAAAGAATGGCTGCAACATATTTTTGGAATTTTTCGAGAACTTCCGGTTCACTACTGTGTGGTGTGACAGTCTGTTTGCTAATATAATTTTCACTGCAGAATGTACGCCAGAAAACTTCGTCTAATGCTTCAGGAGAATTGTAGTCAATGAGAATGCCGTCTCCATGGGAGCGTTCTTTTGCCTGGATTTGTTTTTGTGAGATGCTTGATATTTTGTTCCATATGTTCGGGGCAAGTACAAAGGGCATGTCTGCGTAGGTAAGTGAACAAAATTGACCGGTTTCATAAAGGGAGCGCATTAAAATAGTGGTACCGGCTCGAGCTAATCCGCTTACAAATACATGTTCTGCTGTTGTTGATTTAGGTAGTTTTGTTTTGCAGAAAGACAGCTCTGCATCCAGTGTTGCCTCAAGGATATTCGGGTTTGATAAGGCTATGTGATGCAGAAGTCTTTGCAGGAAATTATAGTCTGACATGCAACACCTTGACTCGAATTATTACATAAAGTGATGCCAGGACAATAGAGATTGCGATTCCCGCCGGAGTCATCATCAATGTTATTATTCCTGTTTCAAAAAGTTTCCCTAGGTAATCAATTATTATGATAGGAAGAACTGTGAGTGACAAGCAGAGAAAAAGACGCAGCGAATTGATAAAAATTTTTCCGGAGTAATGCAGCAGGACTTTTTCTTTCCAGTGATCACTGATTTTAGCAGAGCTGATTGTATGGGTTGAGCGTTTCGTGAAATCAAGAAGCTCATGTACGTTTTTTCTGAAACTTGTACGAAGAAAAATCTCTACTGCAATCAGAGTGGCAGTGCAAAGGAGTAACCAGCTTGTCATATTTGATTTTCTTCCTTCTTCTTCTCCGTTTTTGAATCGATAGCATCGTTTGCTGTTTTTGCTTTATTTTTTAAAACGCCGCTTTTTTTGAGTAAGCGTTTGATTGGGTAATAAACCACAGCAAAGATGGCGAGAAAAATTGAAACAATAACACCGATTATGGCCCCTATTGTACCTGCACCTAATCCTGGCCCAAGATAGGCATGGGCATTAAGGGGAGCGAGGAAAAGAAGTAATAATAATAATTGCAGGGCAGTGAAGTATTTCATGGCTTATTTGCATTCAGGACTTTTAAGGAAAGAGTAATCCTCTGGTGTCGCGTCCAGGTAACGACTCCAGTGTATGGCACCAATTTCTTTATCGTTGAGAGTGTTAACAAATTTCCAGCGATGACCATCTTTTCCAATACGGTGGAGAATGTGCTGGTTCTGTTCTTCAATAAACAGATCTTTGTTTTTTAACACAGTATGCAGTCCCTGAGTTTCTGTATATATATCTTCTTTCTGAAAAGATTTGTAAATGCCGGTTGTATGGTTTTTTTGATCATAAGAATAAATACTGCTGTACCCGTTATACTCAGGATTGGCCACCGGTCCCCTGATATTGTCATTTCCAAAGATCGTATAAAGACCATTTCCCTGATAATCAACATCATGTTGGTTCAGCCATGGACCAGTTTGCAGCCAGATGATTTTATCGGTTGATGGTCTGTAGAGAAAAACAGTTGAAAGCTGTCTGACACTGAGTATCAGGTCACCTTTCTGGACATAGTTATCAGTATACATGATAGGTTCCACATCATTGACATGCGTCCGGTCTGTCTCGAATTCCCCCACACCATAAAGCAGGCCGATATAACCGTTTCTTTCAAGAATAGCTTTTACTGACCATTCCTGTACTATTTTACCATCAAGACTGATTTCTGCAAAACCATCATCTCGGATTGGATATACTTTATGTCCTTTTTCGGTGATTGAATCAAAATCCTGGGGTGTGGCCATAACATGAGGAGCAAAAACAGTATTTTCCGGTCCTATTTCAATGGAATGGTGGAAATGTTTGTCCACTGTCCATAACAGGTTCCCGCAATGATCAATTTTAACAAGGGGACCTTCTCCACTGCTGAAAACCATAGAGCCGTCTGGAAGTAGTAGTGGATGTTGTGACCTGTAGCTTGATTTTGCGTTCATACCAAGATGATAGGAGGTTTGTGCGGTAATTTTTTTATGGGGCGGGATCCATTGGTGAAGTTTTTTTGAAGTCTTCAGGTTAATAAGAGATATGGTTGATATACCGTGTTCCAGGTTAAAGCCGGACACAAGCAGTAAGCCGTTGTCCTTGAAGCTTTTGTCGGTAATCTGAAAATTGTTAAACTTGGAAAATTCAATACGTTGACGTTGCATAGCAGCACGTAGACCAACATCAAACAATAGCATCAGGTCGTTTGGTGCTTCTGCAATGGCGAGTATAGTATTTCCTATTGCTCCGCCTCTGTGTCCTCCGGTAGCTTTGTATTGTATTGCCCAGCCATAAAAAACCAAAAATATGGATCCGAAAAGGAGTAGCAGGTAGAGAATCCACATCTCGATTTTTTTGAATAGAATTTTTTCTAGCATATTTTAAATGTATAGTTGGTGTCAGTGTAAGGCAGTAGCACCCTGCAATAGACACATATTTAGAGTTGCAGTTTGTAAGGGATCATTTTTGTAAATATTAATCGCTTATGGAGTATTTTACGTCAATTCTTTTTTTGACTCAAGCCAGTTGATCAACAGGGAAAACATAATACCTATATGGGTGATTAACAGTATATCGTAGGGGAGCCTGAAACGAATGCGTGTGAGAAAGATTGCATGAAAAAGGGCGCTGACAAAATAGATACAGATAAGGAGATATTCAGTCCTGCCAAGTGGAATTTTTTTGATAAAAAGCAGGCGTAGTATTAGGCAAAGCAGTAGAGGATAGTAGGTTATAAACATTATTATATCTTTTACTGAATGTGATTCGCTTTCAATTTTTAATGTGTTTTGAAAATTGAAGTGATAGAGAAACTTCTTGAAATAGAGTTTGGTAGCAGCTCCCGGCTGATTTTTCCAGAATTCAAAGGCTAGTTTTTTATAGTAGCGATCTTCTTCAAGCTCTGTCATGCCTTTGGTTTGTTCGGTAATGTCATCTGTGATGGATTGAAACCATGCATCCACATCGGTATTGGGATTGTTTCCCCAGTACAGGGTATCGCCCCCATGAGCTGAAATAGGTATGAAAGCATCGTATATTAGATAATTTCTATACACCCATGGGGCAAAACAAAGAATGATGACTATTCCACTGACAATGCCTCTGGGGATAATGTTCCAATTGTTTGGCAGGATCAGACATACGATTATTAGAGGTGGGATAAAGACTGCTGTAGGGTGGAGCATTATCAGAATCGCTCCGACAATTCCGAAAAACAATGCATGAAAGTAGCTGAATTGAGGGCAGATTGCGATTCTGACAAGAAGTAACAGAAATAAGGAAAATAAAGTCTGCGGGTAGAGTGTACCCGCTGTATAGAAGAGCACCCCGTATCCCAGGATGAGTATAGCAGACAGTCCGGCTCCGGTGACTGCGCCAGAACGTTTTAAGATTGAGCTGATTAAATAAAGACAGCCGGAAAGAGCAATAAAGTTCAGGCCGCGCAGGAAAACAGGTTTGGCTCCAAAATAAACAAATATGCTTAAAAATACAGGATAGCCGGGAGTGCGCCACGAAGAAGGGTGTTCCCCATCCAGTGTGTAGCCAAGTCCTTGCGTCAGATTGGTTGCATATGTATAGTATGCTTTTTCATCAGGGAAACGAAGTTCATTGCCCAGCAGGTAGGAATATGTGAAACCACATACTATCAGCAATATTGAAACCAGATGGAGAATAAGGTTTTGTCTTTTTTTTAGGAAGCAGAGCAGCTTGTAAGTCATGTTTTTTAATTCTGCAGTGTTTTATAGAAAAGAGCATATGTGTTTTCAATATTGATGAAATCCGTTGAGTCGTAACTGAAAACGTAAATGTATATCATTCATTGAAAAGTTTATCGCAAGTATGGTTGGATTGCAAATTTCATATCAGATCTGCAACAACAATTTAAATAAGATATATTTGGAGGTTTGTCATTATGGACACTCTTCATTTTGATCCACCTGTAATAGGAATACTGCGGGGAGTGGATGCAGAATTTTTTGCCCAAATTCTAAAAGTATCCTTTCATGCAGGATTGCAGGCAATTGAGGTAACAATGAATACCAGGAATGCTCTGGACATGGTTCGAGAAAATCGTCCACTGCTTCCTGCTGGGAAATATCTTGGTATGGGGACAATATGTAATGTTATAGAGGCAAAAAAAGCCATTGATGCCGGGGCTATGTTTCTTGTGACTCCAAATCTTGATGATGAGGTTATTCACTATGGGCGGCAACGTCAGGTGCCGGTAGTGGCAGGCGCGCTTACTCCAACCGAAGTATACGCTGCAAGGGCTGCTGGAGCTGCCATGATTAAAGTGTTTCCCTGTCAATCAATGGGTGGGCCTCAGTATATAAAAGAGTTACGGGGTCCATTTGATCATATTCCATTGGTTGCTGTTGGTGGTGTGGACAGTGATAATCTTAGTGAATATTTTCAGGCTGGAGTGCAGGCCGTGGGTGTCTCGACAGCCTTGTTTGGACGTGAGGCATTAAAGGAAAAAAATATAAATAAGTTGACTCAAAGTGTAAAAGACTTTATCGGGTATTTTCAGGATAAATCAGCGCAGTAGATTTTTGTCAAATGGAAGAGTCGGTAAAGGGTAGGTATAAGGTGTTTTTTGAAACTGTTTGAAATGATAACATATTTGGAGAGGGTAGATGTATAAGTCTGAAATCAAGGTTATTGATTGTACGGTTCGGGATGGTGGTCTGATGAACAAGTGGCAGTTCAGTGACCAGTTTGTTCGAAATGTTTATAATGCACTGGTGGATGCCGGGGTTGATTATATGGAGATTGGATATCTCAGTTCTAAAAGTGCTTTTAACAGTAAAGAATATGGACCGTGGCGATTCTGTTTTGAAAAAGATTTACAGCGAATAATCGGAGACAAGGAAAAAGGACTTAAGTTTTCAGCCATGGCTGATATCGGTAGGATTGATTATGAGGATATTCCTCTGTGTTCTGATAGTTCTCTGGATATGATACGGGTGGCCTGCTATGTTCATCAGGTGGATAAGGCTATTGCTTTAGCTCATCATTGTAAGGAGAAAGGATACGAAACGACTATAAACTTAATGGCCGTTTCCACAGTCGGTCTGCGTGACTTGAATGAAGCGTTGGAAGACCTGGATAAGAGCGAGGTGCCGATAATATATCTGGTGGATTCTTTTGGTGCTTTTTACTCCGAGGATGTCGATACCCTGGCAGCAAAATATATTGAACGTCTGCCAGAGAAAAAAATTGGTATTCACTGTCATAATAATCAGCAGCTAGCTTTTGCTAATACCATTTCTGCAATCATCAACGGAGTTGAATATCTGGACGCAACTTTATATGGAATCGGCAGGGGAGCTGGAAATTGTCCGTTGGAGTTATTGCTTTCTTTCTTGAAAAACCCAAAATTTAAGACGCGGCCACTGGTGAAATGCATTGAAGAGGATATTTTCCCCTGGTCAAAGAAAATTGATTGGGGCTATTCAGTGCCTTATATGGTTACCGGTGTAATGAACCAGCACCCACGTACAGCGATTGCTCATATGGAATCTGATAAAAAAGAGGAGATTACAGGGTATTATGATAGCATCGTTGATGAGTTAGAGCCTGTTTGACCAAGCAGTTAATCACGTAGTTGTTTTTGCGCTGAAGGTAAAAAAGGGTGGAGTCACTATTTTTATAGTAACTCCACCCTTTTTTTATTTCTGGGGAGATAAGCTTACAGTTTCCGCAGTACCCGTTTGTCTTCAATGCGGATGGTCAGTTTTATCTTGTCGAAATATTCAAGTAATGGAATGGAAAATTTTCTGCTCAAACCAGTCATATTTTTAAACCTTGGAGCATCTATTTCACCCTCTTTTTTAATATACTCTACCAGTTGGTCCTGTAATCTGCTGAGTTCCTGGGCTGGGAAGTACAGCGCTTCAGTAACTTTTATCAGTTTTTCTTTCTGGAGCAGAAGTTTTAAAACAGACTTGATTTGTTCTTCCGGGAAATCAGGAAAGTTGGCAATCACGTCTTTAAGGTTTTGCGGTTTTAAGCCTTTCTCGGTATAGAGTGCGATTATTTTTTGTTGCATTTCCTGTTCGTCAACTTGCAGTGTCACTTTGTGGTCAGCCATGCGGACTTCTGCCTGTTCCTGTATCATCACTGCTTTTTTAATCAGGCTGTTGAGTGTGTAGGAAAAGAGTTTTTGGTCGATTCTGGGAATTATCTGAGATCGAAGTTCTTCTTTTACAATGCCGGTTTTCAGTGGGTGATCCTTGTGGTATTGCTCTACGATGGAGATAAGTGACTTGCTTGTCTTTTGGAGAATATCAGCAGAGAGTAACCTTTGCCTTTCTGATTCAACAACCATAATTTTTCCAGCAGAAACAGGTTGTTGGAGGAGATTCTTTAATTTTTTACCAAAAATACCCAGTCGTGTAGCAAGTTGGTCTGCTGTTAATCCTTCTGTGCCGCTTTCTTTAAGAAAGAAAAGCAGTCTTTCTACACTGGAGCCATTTTTCAGGATTTCAAAATCCTCTCCATTTTGTATTCTGTCTTTTTCGTTGGCTCTTTTTCTTTTTCGGGGAGTATTGTTTAGAATAATACCACCGCCAATAGTTGCAATGGGGGAGTAACTACGAATTACATAACTGTCACCAGACCAGACTGAAACAGGATCCTGGAGAATCAATTGCACATTAGCATCATTGCCAGGTGTGATGGTGTCTGATTGAAGACAAATAATGCGACCGACGATTTCCCTGGTGCCAACATGGACCCTTACCTGACATCTGTTTTTTATTTCTTTTGTGTTGGAGTTGAGATAATGGAAATCTACGTCTAGTAGGGTTGATGCCATAAGGGACCCTGGAGTTGCTGCAACATCTCCACGGTTAATCTGTTCCTTTTCAATTCCCTGGAGGTTGATTGCCGTACGATGTCCGGCCTCAACAACTTCCACATCTTTGCCATGAACTTGAATGCCCCGTATCCTGGCAGTAAGTTCTCCCGGATAAAGAGTCAGCTCGCTGCCAATGGTTGTACGGCCTGAAAGAGAAGTGCCGGTAATTACGGAGCCAAAACCTTTCATGGAGAAGACACGGTCAACAGCTAAGCGAAATGGACCAAATTCTTCTTGGAAAGTCATGGAGCTGACTTTTTTATCCAGTGCTGTTTTTACATCTTCAATGCCTTGGCCGGTGATGGATGATACTTTTATTATTGGCGCATCGGCGAGAAATGAGTCTGAAAAAAAATCATGAACCTCTTCCTGAACCATTTCCAGCCATTCTTCTTCAACCATGTCTGTTTTGGTCAGAATGATCAGGCCATCTTTGACACCCAGCAGTTTGCAGATATCAAAATGTTCTTTTGTTTGCGGCATTATGCCTTCATCTGCAGCAACGATAAAGGCAACTAGGTCAACACCTGCAGCACCTGCGACCATGTTCCTGATAAATTTTTCATGACCGGGAACGTCGACAATTCCAAGACGATGACCACAGGGAAGGTCGAGAAAGGCAAAGCCAAGCTCAATGGTAATGCCTCGTTGTTTTTCTTCTTTAAGGCGGTCGGTCTCAATGCCTGTGAGAGCCCGGATCAAACTTGTTTTACCATGATCTACATGGCCAGCTGTGCCAAGGACGATTTCACGCATAATGTTATTTCCGGAAGAATAGAATAAAAATAAGAGATCACGTACTACTTGTTTACCGGAGGAACATATTTGACTTCATTTCCTCACCAATGGTGGATTTAGAACCACCATAGCCATGACCGGGCCAGACTGTAGTATCGAGTGGCAGATTCAAAAGGCGGTTTTTAATGGATTCAAGCATGATTTTGGAAGAGCCGCCAGGGAAATCAGTACGACCAACTCCGCCGACAAAAAGGGTATCCCCTGTGAAGCAGTCGGGCATACTGTAAAGGCATATTCCACCGGGTGTGTGCCCCGGAGTGTGTATAACTTCCAGCTTTTCTTCGCCAAAGGTAATGGTGTCTCCGTCTTCTACCAGTATGTCAGCAGGAGGTGATTGGGGTAGCCCCAGAGCAGAAAAATAGTTAGCAATGTCAGCTTTGTCAAAGAATGCAGCATCTTCTTTATGCATGATAATTTTAGCACCGCTTGCATCCTGAAGTACCTTGTTGCCGCAGACATGGTCCGGATGTCCGTGAGTTGCGATGATATATTCAATATCTAATTTATCCTGGGAACAGGTTTTAAGGATTTTGTCTTCATCGCCACCTGGGTCAATGATTACTGCTTTATTTGTTTTTTCACAGGAGACAATATAGCAGCAGACACCCATCATGCCGACAGTGAGTTGTTTGATACGCATAGTTTTCCCTTGGTCCGGCGAATCCGGAAGTTAATTGTTCATTGTAGTGTTTTTAATTGAATGGTTGCAAAAGGAGAGACAACAATTGTCATTTCAGAATAAATGTGAATTTCTAACGCGTTGCACATGTTTAGTTAGGTCAAATATGATTTATTCACTATTGAGAATGACACTTGAGTCATTTTTTGCAAAACTGATATTTCAGTTCTTATACTTTTTCAGGATGTGCAACCGCAACTGGAAGTTGCAGGCTCAGCCATTTTCAGCGGTGCAACTGCTGGCAGTCTTTTCTCCACTGCTTTGATAACGGACTTGAAGGCTGTTGTCGCTGGTGTTTCTGCATCTGAAGAAAGGTATGGTATTCCAGTGTCACCGGCAATTACAACTTTAGGGTCCATTGGTACTCTGCCAAGGAAAGGCAGGTCAAAGTCTCTGGCAGTTTGTTCTCCTCCACCTGAGCTGAATATTTCAACTGTCTCGTTGCATTGGGGACAGACAAAACCACTCATGTTTTCAACAATTCCTACTACAGGCATTTTCACCTGTTTACAAAAATTGAGTGATTTTCGTACGTCGGCCAGTGCAATAGCTTGCGGTGTGGTTACTACAACTGCTTGAACTCCTGGTATGGTTTGGGCAACTGATAACGGTTCATCACCTGTACCGGGAGGCGCGTCTACTACCAGGTAATCAAGTTCTCCCCAGTCCATGTCACCGACAAATTGTCTGATTGCCTGAATTTTTAGTGGACCTCGCCAGATGATGGCGTCATCACGGTTTTTCATCATGTACTCAAGTGAAACAACTTTTACGTTTTCACTGTAGGAAAGTGGTGGGACAAGTGCATCTTTGTCTTTGGCTGGCTGGAGAGTGTCGGTAAGATCCAGCATGCGACATATGTCAGGTCCATGGAGATCAACATCCATCAGGCCGACCTTATAGCCAATATTGGCAAGTCCAAGAGCCAGGTTTACCGCGACGGTGGATTTGCCGACCCCGCCTTTTCCACTCATGACGAGAATTTTATTTTTTATTTTTCCCAGTGATCTGGTAATAGCAATATCCTGTTGTGCCATAGCAGCATTTTGATTTTGTGACCCGCAGGTGGATTTTTTCTCTGATCCACACGATGATCCGCACGAGTTACTCATTTTGTCCTCCGATATTTAGAAAAAAAAAGAATTTATAGTGAACATTGTGCATATACTCTAATATCGGGAATTCGAAAAGCAATGAAAAAAAAGCTGGAAGTTAAACAGATCAGCACTGTTCTCTTTTTTTGTTATTCCGTGTTTTTGTTGCTTTCTGTTTGGAAGAGACGTTATAATGTTCTGTCATTGTTTTATGGGTGCTGGGAAGCATTGTATTGATGTTGGATGTGAGGCTTCCCGGAGTCTTAACGTGTTGTGAAAAGATCGTTTTTTGTCCAAAGCAAAATGGAAGTGCTGGAGTAGGTGAGAATTTATCTTCTTCTATAATTTGCTTTGATAATTTCTTGATTGGAAATCAACTCGCATTTTCTTTTTTGCCGTGTTTTTCATCTAACAGGTGGAGGATAGAATGGATCCATTAAGTAAAAAAATAGTAAGGGAGATAGAGGAAATGCAGCACCATACAAGCCGTATGCTTAGAAATATGTCGCTTGCCAGGATGCTACCGTTCGAATCTGGCAGTTGTCAGCCTCATGTGGACGTGTATGAATCAGAGCTTGAGATCTTTATTTATTTTGATCTGGCTGGTGCTGATAGTGAATCCCTTTCTGTTGTTGCTGATGATAAACAGGTTCGGGTGAGTGGAAGACGGGAATTACCGGAAAACACACCTGTTGCCTGTGTGCATCAATTGGAAATAGAACTGGGGAGTTTTGATCGCATTGTATCTCTTCCTGCAACTGTAGATGTTGATTTGGTCACTTCCTCTTATAAAAACGGAATTCTTATAATCACATTGCCCAAAAAAAAGAAAAGCGGCAAGGTGAGTGTAACTATAACTTCTGACGAATAATTGCCCTATGGTAACTACAAAATCTGAAAAGAAGAAAAATGTAGATCCCTTGACGCTGAATGTTCCTGATGTCCTACCGGTTCTGCCATTGCATGGTTTTGTATTTTTTCCGGGCATGGGTTTTCCTCTCCAGGTCTCCAGCAGTTCTTCCAAGCAGCTCATTGATGACGCCATCCTGGGTGACAGGATGATTGGTCTGTTGACTACTCGGCAGGAAAATAAATCTGAAGAGATGGACGTTGTAACGCAAGATGACCTGTTTGAGGTTGGGGTTGTAGGTTATATTCATAAGCTGACTAAACATGATGAAGGACAATATCAGGTCTTGGTAAGTGGCACCAGGAAGTTCAAGGTTTTAAAATATTTGGAAACAGATCCTTACATGAAGGCTGATGTTATTGAACAGCCTATGGCAATCATGGAGGATAAAAAAATTGATGCTCTGGTTTTTAATATCAAAAATCAGTTTCAGAAGTTGGTTAAAAAGGCGAAGCTTCCCCAGGAGATGGTTGTAACCATTAATTCTCTGGTGGACCCATTTCATATCGCTTATCTGGTAGCCTCTCAATTAAATCTTAAGATGGATGTTGAACAGGAATTACTTGATCACATTGAGTTGGACGTGATTTTGCACAAAACAGCTGAAGAATTGAACAGACGTCTTGAGACTGTGGAAATGAGCAATCAGCTGCAAAAATCCATGAAAAAAGATATGGACGAGCGGCAGCGGGAATTTTTTCTTCGGCAACAGCTTAATGCAATACGCAAAGAACTTGGAGAAGGCGATGATGATCAGTCTGGTGTTAAAGAACTACGTAAACGGGTAGAGGAAACAGGGCTGAGTGAAGAGGCCCGTGAGGCCGTTGATAAGGAAATGGGCAGGCTGGAAAGGATTCCACCGTCTTCTCCAGAGTATACGGTTGCCAGGAATTATGTTGATTGGATTCTTGATTTGCCTTGGCTTGAATCCACCAAAGATACATTGGATTTGGATAAAGCTGAGGAAGATCTGAACAAGGATCATTACGGACTGAAAAAAATCAAAAAGCGCATTCTTGAATTTTTGGCTGTTCGTAAGTTAAAAGAAGATATTCATGGTCCTATCCTTTGTTTGAGTGGTCCTCCTGGCGTAGGTAAAACTTCTCTTGGGCAGTCAATAGCTGGTACTATGGGAAGGAAGTTTGTCCGTATTGCTCTAGGTGGTGTGCGGGATGAGGCAGAAGTTCGTGGTCATCGGCGAACGTATATTGGAGCATTACCTGGTCGAATTATTCAAAGTCTGAAAAAGGCTGGTTCAAATAACCCGGTTTTTTTACTGGATGAGATAGATAAACTCGGCAACGATTTTCGTGGTGATCCATCATCTGCACTTCTGGAAGTGCTGGATCCTGAGCAGAATTCAACTTTTACTGATCATTACCTGGATATTGAGTTTGATTTATCCAAAGTTATGTTTGTCACCACTGCCAATGTATTGGACACTATTCCCGGTCCTTTACGTGACAGAATGGAGGTGGTTGAGCTTCCTGGTTACACAGAACACGAAAAAGTAACCATAGCCCAGAGACACCTGATGGGAAAACAGCTTGAGGCACATGCTTTAAACGAAAATGATTTAATAATAGATGAAGATGCTACTCGGATTATAATCAGGTCTTATACCCGCGAAGCTGGGGTTCGAAATCTGGAAAGGGAAATAGCCGCGATCTGCAGAGGGGTTGCCAGTAGAAAGGCTCGGGGGGAAACCAATCTAACTACTGTAACTGAGAAAAATCTTTATGATTTTCTTGGACCGATTCGCTTCTATTCCGAGATGAAAGCCCGTACCTGGGGGCCAGGATTGGCTACAGGGCTTGCCTGGACACCGGTTGGAGGAGAAATTCTTTTTATTGAGACTTCAAGTATGAAAGGTAAGGGGGGACTTACTCTTACCGGAAAACTGGGAGAGGTTATGAAAGAGTCTGCCACTGCCGCATTAACCTATATACGCTCCCATGCAGCAGAGTTGGGAATAGATGAAGATCTTTTTGCCCAAATTGATTTGCATGTCCATGTTCCTGAAGGAGCTATTCCTAAAGATGGTCCATCTGCTGGAGTGTCTATGGTTTCCTCACTTGTTTCAGTGATAACTGGCAGGACTGTCCGAAGTGATGTGGCAATGACAGGTGAAATTACTCTGCGGGGAGATGTACTCCCGGTGGGAGGTATTGGAGAAAAAGTACTGGCAGCTCTCAGAGCCGGAGTGAATGAGTTGATTCTGCCTGTTTTAAATGAAAAAGATGTGAAAGAAATTCCAAAGGATGTGCGGGAGGGAGTTATTTTCCATTATGTTCCTACCATACATGAGGTTCTTGATATCGCACTGGAGAAGAAGGCGGATTAATAATGCTGGGCTGGTTTAAAAAAAAGGTTGGTCAGAAAAATGAAGAACAGGTTGTCAAAACAACAGATACTCACTCTTCTGCAGAGGAGCAATCCTTAAAAGATAATGTTGACTCTAATATAACAGAGGAAATTGTTGAATCCACCGATACTGTAGTTGAAAAGGAAACTTGTGAGAACTGTGAGGAATTGGTGACACCTCCTGCAGTAGATTCAACCTCTATTGGTGCGGGTAAAGATGATGATAAGAAGTCTATGTTTCATCGTCTTCAGCAACGCCTTGGGAAAACTCATGAATCGTTTATTTCTCGAATGGATTCATTGTTTGCCGGTAAAAAAGAAATTGATCAGGAATTGCTTGATGACCTGGAAGAGATTCTTTTTACCGCAGATCTGGGGGTGGCAACCACTCAGGAACTTTTAGAGTCAGCCAGAGCCAAGGTTAAACGTAAGGAACTGAGTGATCCTAAAGTATTAAAAACGATTCTTAAAGAAAAGATACTGGGATTTTTACAGGAGGCTGAGGGTAGTGGTGCTTTGGTTATGCCTGAGCAGGGACCTTTTGTCATCATGGTAGTTGGTGTCAATGGTGTTGGCAAGACAACCAGTATTGGTAAAATTGCTGCAAAGTTTTCTAGTGCAGGTAAGTCTGTTTTGCTGGTTGCTGGAGACACATACCGGGCTGCAGCAGTTAACCAGTTAAAGATTTGGGGCGAACGGGTAGGCTCTGAGGTCATTGCTCAGAAAACAGGAGCAGACCCATCCTCCGTTGTTTTTGATGGTATTGAATTTGGAGTTGCCCGAAATTATGATGTGATCATAATTGATACTGCAGGCCGACTTCATACCCAGGTTAACCTTATGGAGGAGTTGAAAAAAATCCAACGAGTCATTGGGAAAAAAATGGAAGGGGCTCCCCATGAAGTTATGTTGGTTTTGGATTCCACCACTGGGCAAAATGGTATTTCTCAGGCGAAATTATTCAATGAAACTGTAGGGATAACAGGAATTACCCTCACTAAGCTTGATGGTACAGCCAAAGGTGGTATCATCGCAAATGTTTGTCGTGAATTGAAAATTCCAGTGCGTTTTATTGGTATAGGGGAACAAATCGATGATCTTCGCGAGTTTAATTCAGAAGAGTTTGTGGAAGCGCTTTTTCACCAGAGAAGTGAATAGGTATATGGAGTTCATTAATCTAAATAATCGAGAATCTTTTCAAATCACTATCAACTTTCCATCCTTAATTTTTCACCTTTATTGATAAATGGAATATCGTCATCATAATCAACCCGGCTGCGGCGGCTGTCTGCTCCTGTTTGCTCTTTTATTACTGTTAACAGGTGGCGCGCCTGCACTTTTTAACTTTCTTGGGTTTATATTTTTCGCCGGTCTAATAGGGCTGTTTCTGCTTGTTGGCGGTTTCTATGCTTTCACTTTTTATATTAAGCATCGTGTAAGCACCTATGAGGCCTCACAAACCGAAACCCATAATCGTTTTGTTTATCTGCTTGTCAATGTTCTGGTAAAGATAGCTCAGTCTGATGGGAGCTTTACTAAAGCAGAGCTGAATACAATGCTCAATTTCTTTCAGTATAATCTTCACTATAATCAGGATCAGATGTACTGGGTCAAGCAACTGATTAAGGAAGCCCGTGAAACTGATACTGATATGAATTCTTTGCTGCTGGAGTTTCGAAATTCCTTTAATTATGAACCTCGCTTGATTTTGTTGGAGCTTGTGTATCAGCTTCTGTACACGAATAAGAGTGTTTCGGATATAGATTTGCAACAGGCTCGTAATATTGCAGCTTTTTTGCAGATTTTAGCCCGTGATCAGCGGACTATTGAAGCAAAATATATGTATGGTCAGCGGCAAGAGGCTTTTTCTTCCTCTCAGCAAGAAGAACAGAATTATGCAATTCTTGGACTGCAGCAAGGAGATGGTTTTGATGCTATTAAAAAGGCATATAGAAAATTATCTATGCAGTATCATCCTGATAAGGTGGGTCATTTGGGAGAAGAATTTCAACAGGTTGCAGAAGGGAAGATGAAGGATATTAATAACGCGTACGAATTTTTCAAAAAAAATCATAATAGTAATTAATGAAAGCATCGTTAATTGTTGCTCAAATTTCATTCAGGAAGTTATAGGGTGTTTTTTGAGGAGTTAGTTTGTTCAGAGTAACAAGTCGGCAATACTGCATCTGCTAGCTGGATTTAAAAAAGATAGTATTAAAGTAATTTGGTCTGGCCTGCAAGCAATGGAATAATAATCAAAGAGGAACAATATGACCGTAGCAAAGAAAATGCAGCTGTTTGCTGAGAAATCATCCTGGATTCGAAAAATGTTTGAAGAAGGTGCCCGGATGAAAATGGAGTTTGGTGCTGATAATGTGTTTGATTTCAGTCTGGGAAATCCAGATGTTCCACCACCACCTAAATTTACAGAGGTGCTACAGGAACTGGCGGCAAACGATAAGCCCGGCGCACATGCCTATATGCCAAACGGTGGTTATCCATTTGTTCGTGAAGCACTGGCTGCGAGATTGTCAGCAGAGCAAAATGTGGAAATTCAGCAAGGTGATGTGTTGATGACATGTGGTGCAGCTGGGGCCTTGAATGTGGTCATGAAATCATTGCTTGATCCAGGAGATGAAGTAATGATCCTTTCTCCGTTCTTTGTAGAGTATAATTTCTACGTAGATACCCATGGTGGTGTTGTAAAGGTTGTTTCAACTGATGATGAGTTTAACCTTGATCTGGATGCTATTGAAGAGGGGTTAACTGAAAAGACCAAAATTGTACTGATTAACAGTCCTAATAACCCTACAGGTCAGGTATATTCAAAAGAATCTCTGGAACAACTTGGTGTTCTTTTACGCAGTGCCAGTGAGAAGTTTTGTAATACCATTTATCTCGTATCTGATGAACCATATCGTAAAATTGTTTTTGATGGTCTGGAAGTCCCTTCCATTATGACTGCATATACCAACAGTATCGTGGTTTCTTCCTATTCCAAAGATCTCTCTTTGCCAGGTGAACGAATTGGTTATCTGGCGGTGCATCCCAATATCCAAAATAAAGGAACCATGCTTGATGCTATGACCCTTGCTAACAGGATACTTGGCTTTGTCAATGCACCTGCCTTGATGCAGCGAGTGGTGGAGCAACTTCAGGATGTGACTGTTGATTCTTCTATCTATGAACGAAGGCGGGAAGTTTTCTGTAAGGTGTTGGATGATGCCGGGTTTGAGTATGTACGACCTAAAGGTGCTTTTTACCTGTTTCCGAAGTCACCAATTGATGATGTTGAGTTCTGTAAGATTTTGCAAGATGAAAAAATACTTGCGGTTCCTGGGCGAGGTTTTGGGGCTCCGGGATACATACGACTGGCCTTCTGTATTGAAGACAGCATTATTAAAAATTCTGCCCAGAGCTTTAAAAATGCCATGAAGGTTGCTGGCGCATAAATCTTTAAAAGAGATTAACTATCTGAATTTTATATATCAAACCTGGTCCTTCGGGCCAGGTTTGAGTTAGATATATCTGTCAGTTGTTTTATTATCTACTTCTTTTTTGTACTTCCAGTAAAGAGCGAACAAAAAAAAAGGTCTGAGACCTTTGGTTTCTCTGAGTACCTTGAAATTATTAAATTGAAAAATTTGTTTAGTTTAAACGCCTAGGACGTTTTTCCTTCTTTTTTGATGTGTTCAGCAAGTGTCAACGGGGAATGTGATAAACCGACCATTTCTCAAAGGGCATTCACTTCGTTAATAGCAAGTCACCCCTAAGTGTATTTCGAACAAAAATCCTGTTTTTTTAAGATATCCTTAAGTAAACAGGTTGATCAGTGCTCAGGTGGATAAAGAAAATGAGATTTTCCAGCCCTCTGATGTTGTTTTTCTGCTGCTGTCTGGCTTTAATCTGGCATGGTGGCTCAAGCTTGTTGTTTGCCGCTGGGAAATCCGGAGCAATGGCAACTGGTTATGTGGTTAATGAGCCAGTATTTCATGGTAAAACAAAGGTGATTATAGCAGGAGAAAAAAATGAGCAAAGTATGATTCTTGTTCATGGGGTAGGGGATGAAGCATCGACCACCTGGTATCCTGTACTTCCTCTTCTGGCAGAATATTACCATGTTATTTGTTTTGACCTTCCTGGTTTTGGTGCTGCTTCCAAAGATAGTTCGCTTTACAGTCCTAAAAATTATTCTAAGCTCATAAAATGGATTAAGCAAAAATATGCCAAAGGCCCGATCATCTTAATGGGGCATTCCATGGGGGGAGCGCTTTCACTTTACTATGCAGGTGCTTATCCTGAGGATATTCGATTTCTAGTTCTTGCTGATGCTGCAGGTATTCTACATCGTACCGCATTCACTAAAAATTTTCTTCGCGTTAAAGGTAATAAAATGGTGCCTGAGATTTTACGAAAGCCATTTGAGAAGCAGCTTACCCGGGTGGGAGAATTTATAGATGAAACTGTGGAAGATTTGGAAAAAGAAAATGCTTCTGAAAAAATTAACACTTTGCTTGGAGAAAGCTTGTTGAGAAATTTCTTCTTTGGCGAGAAAGCAGGAGCTATAGCGGCACTTGCTGCAGCTGATAAAGATTTCTCAGATATTATTGAAAAAGTAACTGCACCATCTTTGATTATTTGGGGCGAGAAAGATGAAATTGCTCCTTTGCGTACAGGAAAACTACTGTCTTATAAGCTTAAGAAATCTGAGTTTCAAATTATGAAAGGTGTTGGTCATGTTCCTATGATGGAGCAAACAGAGGCGTATGCGAATATCGTTATTCAAGGAATTCAGATCCCTTGGCTGAAAAAATCACCTGTGCAAAAGAAAGCAGCTATTGTTGGATCCAGGAAAGGGAAATGTATTAATAATGATAATGTTGTGTTTACAGGTGTTTACGACTCGATTGATGTTGATGGTTGTCAACGGGTTTTGTTAAAAGATGTAACTGCTCAGTCATTGTCTTTTACCAATTCTGAAGTTCTTATTGAAAACAGTGGGGTTAAATCTGCAGGGACTGCCATTTCCCTTGTTGACTCTAAGGTTACGGTAACAGGGATGACAATTGATGGCTCCGTAGGTATCAGTGCATCAAGGAGCAGGATGGATTTGGCAGGAGTTACTATCAATGCCAGAGATGCAGCCGTGAAGACACCTGACAGTGTGGTGGTTTTGTTTTCGTTGTCAAAGGTGAACAGTCCCTACACCTTTGACAGTATTCATGGAATCAGGAAAGTAACGAAGGATAAGCCGCTTTAGCTGATTAATTTCACATGTGCATTTGAAATTTTTTATACAGCTATGAGTTGTTTATCTGTCCGCCTTAAGGATAACGTCGCAGAGCTCCTGGGCTATTGTGTCGATCTCTTTTTCATCTTCTCCTTCCACCATAACTCTGATAACAGGTTCAGTTCCTGAAGGTCGAACCAGAATTCGCCCGCGTTCAGCAAGATTTATCTCTTGTTTCTTTATAGCTTCAGCAAGATTTGGTATCAGGCTCATTTCCAGCTTGGTGGAGGTGCGTACGTTTCTCAGTATCTGTGGGTAACTGGTCATTATTGTCGCCAGTTCAGAAAGTGGCTTTCTTTTTTTGATCATTATTGATAGCAGTTGCAGCCCGGCTAGAATGCCATCACCTGTAGTATTGTGTTCCAGGAAAATAAGGTGGCCTGATTGTTCTCCACCAAATGAATAGCCTTTTTTTCGCATTGCTTCTACCACGTAGCGGTCACCAACTTTGGTTCGGATCATATGGCCACCCATTGAACTCATGGCTTTTTCAAGTCCCATATTGCTCATAACGGTTGCCACAAGAGTTTTCTTTTTTAGCTTTCGGCATTTAATAAGATTTTCTGCGCAGATAGCCATGATATGATCGCCGTCAACAATATTGCCTTTTTCATCAGAAACAATGAGTCTGTCTCCGTCACCATCAAGTGCCACACCTATATCAGCACCAAGTTCCTTTACTTTCTCAGCCATTAGTTCTGGGTGAAGAGCACCGCATTCATGGTTAATATTTTTCCCATCAGGGTTAGCACCTATAGTGGTAACTTTGGCGCCAAGTTCAGAAAATACCTGAGGAGCAACCCCATAAGTTGCGCCATGGGCGCAGTCAAGGACAATATGGAAATCGTCCAATGTATACTTCCGGGGAAAGGTGTTTTTCAAATACACAATATAGCGTCCTTTAGCATCGTCAATGCGTGATGCTTTGCCGACTTCTTCAGCAATGGGTCTGAGTGCAGCCATTTTTTGGGAAAATATTATATCTTCGATATCAGCTTCCAATTGATCTGGGAGTTTGAAGCCGTCGTTGGAGAAAATTTTGATCCCATTATCTTGAAAGGGATTATGGGAAGCAGAAATGACAACCCCGGCATCAGCACGCATGGATGTGGTTATAAAAGCAATCCCTGGGGTAGGAAGTGGGCCGACGAGTTGAACGTTAACACCCATTGAGCAGATACCAGCTGCGAGAGCATTTTCTATCATGTATCCAGAAAGGCGGGTGTCTTTACCTATAACTATATGATGCTCTCTTGCCTCATTTTTTACAAGAAAGGCTATTGCCCTGCCAATCTGCATGGCAATTTCAGTTGTCATTGGATAAATATTGGCTACACCGCGGATGCCATCGGTTCCAAAAAGCTTACGCATGATATTGTTCCGTTGTATTGAGATTGAGGAGAAAGGGGGTTAGTTTGATTTTTTTAAGAGTTCTTGGATGTTTTTACCCATTGAGACAGGTGTAACTTTAACCTGAACGGGTTTGACAGAAAGGACCATTATGGCGTCGTGTCCCGGTACGTTTACACCATTAACTGCTACCTGGACATTTGTTGATTTTGTTATTCCTTTAGCTGCAATTGAAGCTCTGAATAGCATGGAGAGTTCAGGGGTATCCCGGATCAGATTGACAGGAATGTTGGCTGTTACTGAAATTTTATCGGGTGTGACTGTAACAGGCTGATCTGATTCGCGTACATTCACTGGAATATTTACCACTGTTTGTTGTTTTAGTTTTTCTCCCACATCCAGTTTCACCGTTACCACTGTTTCGCCAATCAGGTCAATGAATTCCGGTTTAAGATTTAGGTGTACCTGGAGTGTTGTGGTGCTGTCGAGATTTGTAATGTCTATGATATATGTTTCAAGGTTTTTTGCTGAATCAAGAACTTTTTTAGGTCCTGATATTGTTAGGTGGCTGGGATTTAAGGTGACCTTGTCCAGTGTGAAACCCTCTGTAGGTTCACCTTTGGTGATGGGTGCAATGCGGAAGTTTTTCTTAATTAATTTGTCAAGTAAGAGGGTGATATCTGTTGGTTGTAGTCTGAGCACAGTGATTCCCCTGGGGAAAGTAATTGATTCATCTGTGTTCTGTAGGACAAAAGCGCCTGTTTTTTTGCCCGATAAATCCACTGCTCTGGTTATGTTTCTGTTGCGCAGGTCCTGTATCAAACTTCTGGGACCACGTACAGAGACTTCAATGTCTTTTTTAAACTGATTAGAGATAACTACGTCTGCGGGAAGGTTGAGAATCTCCAGAGGAACCTTTACGTTCATGTCCACTTGGTCTTCTCCGACCACAAAAAACCAGAGAAATATACCCAGGCATAATGAGATAACTTTAAGGAACCAGTCCTTGAAGTCCTGGTGCAGAAATATTCTGTTTTTTATACCCGTGATCATTTGTTGATCCAGCCTTGCCATGGATAAGGGGAAATATCTTGTTTGATAAAAAGATTTTGCAGGTTTTCAAGCAGAGCATCTTCATCAAGAATTGTGGTGATATTCCCTTGTTTTACCAGAGAAATTTCCTGTGTTTCTTCTGAAACAACAATTATTACAGCATCTGTTTCTTCAGACAGGCCAAGTGCTGCCCGGTGCCTGGTGCCATATCTTTTTTGAATTTGAGGGTTTTGGGACAATGGAAGCAGGCAGCCTGTTGAGTGGATTCGACCTTTACTTATGATTACTCCGCCATCATGCATGGGTGATGATGGTAAAAAAATGGAGATCAGGAGTTCTCGTGCTAATCTTGCGTCAATATAATGACCTGATTCAACATAATCCCGAAGCCCTGTTTCTCTTTCAATGACGATAAGAGCACCGATTCTTCTTTTTGCCATATATGTGGTAGCTCTGACAATCTCAGAAAGGTCCTGTGCTGCGACATCATAAATTTTGTGAAATGGTGTTTTTCCAACCTGAGTAAGTGCGCGACGAATATCATGTTGGAAGACGATTATGATGATGAGCAGGATAGAACTAAGAAATGTTTTTAAAAGCCAGTGTAATGTAAGTATGTCGAACTGCTTGGAAATAAAGTAAATAATTGTGATGACTATGATGCCAGCCAGCATCTGTACAGCTCGGGTCCCCTGGATAAGGAGAATGATGCGGTGGATAATGAAAGAAACAACCAGGATATCAATAATATCCTGCCAACGGAGAAGGCTGAGGGCATCAGGCATAAATCGATACTGTACCAAGTGTTAAAAGGGAATTAAATAACATCTTATCTCTTATAAATCTAGCATGTTAAATTATGATTGAACAGATAAATATAAAAAATTGTACTTTTTTTATTTTCAGTATTGTTGCATATGGGATTTTCTGTTTGTGTTTCATGGGGAAAAGGGTAAATATCAGAACTCGGTTTCAGGCAAAAGAGAGGTATTCAGTAAGGGACCTGATAATCATTGATTAAATCATTTCAAGAAAGCGCAAAAAGCTGACTTGTTAAAAAAAATAATATCATTAACCATGACGACAGAAGAGCAGGGAACGGGAAACAGGAGAATTGGAGAGTCATCTTCGGCAGAGCTGGAGGCTGAAGAAATTCAGGTTAGTTCGGAGAAGAAAAAAGGGGCTGGAGAATCTGATGGAATTGGTTCTATTTCTTTAAAAGATTCTCTTGAACACGAAGAGCCAATCTTACGTGAACCTGGACGTCCGTCCAAAAGAAAAAGATCTGCTCATCCTGGGAGGGTAAGGAGAAAAAAGAAAAGAAATAGACCATGGTATATCAAAATGCTGTTTGTGTTTCTGATGATGGTTGGTTTATATGCTGCCGCAGCATTTTTTTTAGTCCCCACCTTTGTAAAAGGACCTGTTTCAGACAGGTTGTCCGAGTTGACCGGACATTCAGTCAGTATTGATAATGTTTTATTCTCACCTTTTACCCTGAATCTATATATCTCAAAATTAGTTCTCAGCCGTGCCGGGCCGGAGAATAGTCGTGATACTCTTTTGTCAGGAGCCAGTATTGAGTGTAATTTGAGCCTGATATCTATGGCAATGAAAAAGAGCCTGGTCGAGAGTATTATTGCAGAGAATATGTCGTTGAATCTGATCCGTTACCAGGGGATGGATTTTAATGTGTCTCGACTTTACGAGGAAATGATAGCTGAGCATCCAGAGTATGAGGCATCCAGCGACCTGGCATGGTTGATTCCCGGTCAAGTTGATATTTTGAACAGTCAGGTAGTCTTTGATGATAAACCAGCTGGGAAACAACATAAAATAGAACAGATTAATTTCAAATTACCACCGGTTTCTAGTGGCGATTCGGGTAGGGCAAGGATTCCAAAACTCACAGCTGTGATTAATTCCAGCCCCATACAGATAAGTGCTAAACGTATGGTTACCGATACAGGTGCTCTGGAAACACATCTGAGTCTTTATTCCAAACAGATTAATTTGTCAGAGTACTTGGGTTATTTACCGCATTTTTCTGAAAAGTCTTTTTTGGTAAAAGGGAGCGGAGATGTTAATTTTGATTTGATTTTTGCTGTGAATGAGTCTGGTGAAAAAGATTTTATTCTTAAAGGGAGCGCGTCTCTTGCAGAAGTTCTGATTACCAGAGCTGATAATAAACCATACTTTAAAGTTCCATCGGTACTCATGGCTCTGCGAACCAGTCCTTTGAAACGTCAGGTAGAGATTGAAGATATAGTTTTAAGAGAGCCTGAGCTGTATTTGGATGTCCAATCTCGATCAATGAAGAAAGAAAAAGACAGAATTGAGATGAGCGGTGAAGTTATCAGCAGATTTTTGAATAATCTGGCTGTAGGGGTAAAAGTTGACCGTTTACTGATTGATAAGGGTTTTGTCATGTTTGGGGCTAAATCAGACAAAAAAATTAAAAACACAAATTGGAAAAATATTCATCTCTCTTTAACTGGTTTTGAGAATCAGAAATATGTGGAGAATGCAAAAACAGAAAGTAAGTCAGCTTCTTTTTTACTCAGCGGGGTCAGCAGGAGTGGAAAACATTCCATGAATGGCACTCTTCAGGGAACTTTACGCAGTGATTTGAAAGCTGAAGGACGCATTACTGTAAAAGATGTAGACTTGGCAAAATATCAGTCTCTGTTTCTTGATGTTAGAAGATTTAAAGTTGCCGGTGGCAAAATCAGTCTTGATACAATGTTTACCTATCAACCTGCACTAAATGTCAAAAATGGCAGTAAGGAGGCAAAGGGATTGTATCTCTTTAATGGTAGCTTGTCACTGCGCAATTACACGATTTTCGATGGTCGAAAAAAAATGTTAACAGGTAAAGGCTTTTCCTGTGCGGAAATGGAAGTTAATTATCAGAAAAAGAGTTTTTTCTGTAATCGGCTGGATGCTGATAATAACGAGATTTTCTCATCTTTTTGGGCAAATGGTTTCCTGGCCGATCCCAATAGGAAAAAAACATCCTGGCAGATGTCCATAAATGATTTGGATCTACAGGATTCTGTTTTACACGTTGAAGTCCCAATGTCTGACCAGGGAAATGAATTTAAAAAGGTGATTCTTACTGAAGTATCTCTGAAGGCAAACAGCCTTCAGAGTAAAAAACATGACAAAGATAATGTTTCCGGAAGCGCTAAGGTAGCCGGAAAGGGCGAATTGCGCGTGAATGGAAACTACAGCCAGAAAGGCATGTCGGGTAAATTACAGACAGCCTTCAAGGATATTGAGCTTTCGTTTCTTAGGCCTTTTTATGCCTCTTGGCTTATTCCTGATGTACTGCAGGGAAGTTTGCATGGCTGGGGTCTTTTTGAAATGCCAGTAAAACGTTTTAAAGGGAAAATATGGATTGAAGATTTTGAAACAGGCTGGGAAAAAGAGGCTGTGGTAAGCTGGAAAAAAGCTTTGGTCACGGGGGTAGTGTTTACTCCTGAGCCATTACATCTTGGAATTGAACATGTTATTGTTGAGCAGCCAGAGGTTCATTTTCCCAATAAAGAGCGTGTGGGGGAAGTTCAATATTTTCATGAACCCAAGGGCAAAGGCTTGAGATCTCTTAATATATCAAAGGTGGACATTAACAAAGTGTCTGTAAAAGGTGGCCAATGTACTTTTGGAGATCCGTTAATAGCTGATGGTTTTTTCCCTAAATTAACTGGAATTGAAGGGATCTTATCCAGCGTCCATTCCAATAAGCCTGTTAATTTCAGTTTCAAAGGTCTGATAAATGATAAAAGCGATTTTTCTCTCAAGGGTGTTACTGATTTGATGAGAGTCAGAGAGTATGAATTGCAAGTTGATAAACTACCAGTGACCTCTTTTAATAAGGGATTGAAAAAACAACTGGTTAGTATCTCTTCTAAGACCACGTTAAGTTTGTTGCAGACCATGAGGGCTTCCGAACTAGGGAAAGATTACATGAATAATGTAACTCTGCATGGATTGCAACCTAAGCCAGGGTCGACGTTTGGTGATGTTTTCAGCATGCTTATTGATGAAAAGGAACAGGTAGTATTTACTCAGGAGCGACAGGAAGAAAAAAATATATCAAAGCCCCTGTTTGATGATCTTATGTTGCGAATGCAGCGTGATAGAGTTAAAGCATCGCTGTCTCCAGAGCTTGTTATTCAATCATTTTTTCCAGATTTGAAGTTGATTCGGAAGATTCCTTTTCATCATGGAACTGAAAAGACAGTGAACCTTAGTTATCTTGACGATTATGCAATCGTGTTGGGAAGGAGGCCCTGGTTGAAACTTGTTTTGACAGGCAGTTATGAATCAGATATTGATGCAGGAGCTATGCAGAATTTTCTTCAGGGACAGGCTCAGGCACAACGTGATAAGGAAAACAGGCAGAGGAAGTCAAAGCAGGAGGATCTGGAAAAAGCTGAAAAAGAAAAATTGAGTACTGTTGATAAGGATTCTGATAAAGTTGTTGTGGAAAAAATTGGCCCAGAAGAACTTGGCAAGGATTTGTTGCCATTACCTCCTGTTGCCAGAATTCCTCTATCACAAAATGCACTCAATAATTTGGGGGCAAAAAGGTTGGAACTAGTACGTTCTTATATGGATAGCAATCTGGGTTTGGATGGTGATCGCATAGAATTGTCGGCAGATATAGTGAATCAAGGGGCAGCAGTGATGCTTCAACTACAACCAGTATATAAATAAGGACGGAAACGTGATTGAAAACCTGGTGAAAATTACCAGAACAGTGAGGAAATATAAAGCATCTGAGTCTATTGCGGAGAAGGATTTGTTTAATCTGGTTGATCTTGCAAGACTTGGCGGGTCTGCGAGAAATTCCCAACCGCTTAAGTACATGATAATCAACCAGGATAATTTGAAAAAGCAGGTATTTGTGCATCTTGGTTGGGCTGGTTATTTCAGTGAATGGGATGGACCGTCAATTGAGCAAAGACCCGCGGCTTACATTATTTGTGTGTTGGATAAAAAAATAGATAAAGGCTTGGAATGTGAAGCATATTGTGATCTTGGTATTGCTAGTCAGAATCTTTTGCTTGGAGCTGCTGAAAAGGGGATTTTTGGATGTAGAATAGGCTCATTTTCTCCAAGGCTGCATAAATTGCTTGATCTTGGCGAGGCTTTCAAAATTTTATTGGTGATAGCATTGGGGTATCCGGCTGAAGAAGTTGCTCTTGAAGAGGTAGGGGAAGATTTAGAGATACGTTACTGGCGCGATGATGAGAAGCTGCATCATGTACCCAAGCGTAGCCTGTGTGATATTATTCTTCCCGTTCCAGTTGTTGATTCGTGAGTCTTGTTAAGTATGACATTGTCAGTTTTATTTCAGGTACTAGGTGGATTAAGTTTAGTAACTTTTGTGGGCAGTCTTGTAGCAATTCCCTGGTTGATAGGACGTTTGCCTCAAGATTATTTTGTCAGGCACAGGCAGGAAGTTGAGGAGCGACATAGACGCCATCCTGTTTCTGCTCTAATTGTTTTAATTTTGCGTAATACTGTTGGGTTATTGTTGTTGGTCACCGGATTATTAATGTTGGTGTTACCTGGCCAGGGGATACTGACAATGGTGATAGGGATCTCATTTATGGATTTTCCCGGAAAGAGGCAGTTTGTTGACTCGTTACTTTGCAAACCCCGTGTAATGAAAGTGTTGAACTGGATTCGTGAAAAAGAGAAAAGAAAGCCGTTTGAATTTTGATAAACCAAAACTGGCACATGTATTTTTTGGGTTTGTTTCTTTCACAATAATTCCTCCCTTGATTGCTATTCTAAAAGTTTTTCTAGTATACCTACAAGTTCAAACCCTTATTTTTTTTCACATAACATCTATTTATGTCGTTTAGATCCCGAAATTTTCAGCCTATTTTTATCTGTATTATCGCATCGGATGCTTTTTAATTATACAGCGTTTGGGCTTTTTTGAATTGGAAATTCGAGGCTGATTATTTATGAAAACAGAGTTTTAGATGTTTGATGGTAGTTAACAAGGGGGAAAATTGAGAAGGTATTCTAAGTTTTATAGTTCACCCTCACCATGGCAGGCTCTGCATCTTTTTGTTCCGGTACCACTGCAAGTGAAGCAATTTTTTTCATGTTGGCTAACTGTTCCGGTTATTACTGTAAGAAATTGGTCGCTATCTGTTTCCAAAAGGTAACCGTCACCGCAGCATTTAGGGCATTGGGTGTAACCAGCTCCATCGCAGCACTTACAGTTGAAAAAGTCATAAATTTTGGTTTTCATGATAAAAGAGGAAGTGAAAGTTAGTGATGAATTATTGTAATTATGATTTTTAGCACTAAGGTTATGCAGAGTTTCAAAAATGATTTTATATAAGGTTCTATTTTTTTGTTATTTGCATCATGCTTGGATGAACAAATAACAAATTTAGATTTTTCGGGACAGTCGAATTGATATAAAAAATTATATAGGCAAGGGGCAGAAGAGGCAAAAGAAAAAAGAAGTTTTTATTATATGAATGTCAAAATGTTTATTCATCCTTGATGAACTTGATGGGAACCATGGAGTAGAGTGGATTGGATAAGTTGAAAGGATAGTCGTCAATAATCAAGATTTTTTTGTGGTATCCATAAGTTGCTGCTTAATTCATTGTTGTTTTGCCCATAGCTTGCATTGAATGTAAGTATCTTTATATATCCCTATCCCTAATGTGAAATTTTATCCCTGTGAGTGAAGCGGTATTTTTATGAGTGAATATTTCAGAAATGCTGTTGACGTCGTATCAGTATGTAGCGAGAGATTTTGTAAGTAGTCTACAGCAAAATAGACTGTGATTTCTTAAAATATCGAACAAGCATTAATGGCGAAATGGTATTCATTGTTTCTCGTCATTGAGCAGGAAATGTAGAATTGTCTAAAGAATAGGTTACGAAAGTCTCCTGTCGACATATTCACGAATTGTCAGTCTGTCTTCATCTGATAAGCAGATAAAATCACCCGAGATTTCAACACTGTCACCTGTGACTATCTCAGCTATAACTGAACATGTTAAGCGTAGATATTTATCATTTCCCGGCAGTGAAAAATATATTGTACGAACTGCAGGGGAAAGCGAACTGTTTGTTTCTATTTCAGTCGCAGTTAGTTGTGAGTAGCGTATGCCATATTCGCTAATATTGATGATGGTGCCGTTGGAAATGGCAAGGTAACGATCTTCAGTAATTGAATCGTTTGTAGGAACTCTTGGAGCTCTACGTCGTTCTTCCATTGGAATTCTCCGATTATAATTTTAACCTTTTGGTTAAGGAAATTTATTTTAAGAAATAGCCGTTAGTGTCAGGAATGATACTCCAACACATGAAATAATATTTAGAAACAGGGTTAGATTTACTCCGTATAGAGAATAGTATTCACTATAAAAGAAAAAGTATTTTGACGGACTTAATTGTGATGACCAGACAAATCTTTTTCCAGCTCCTGATTTAACAAGCACAAGATTATTCCATGTGACATCCCTTAGAATCATAAATGTAGTTATTCCAAATATAAGGAATGTGAAAATAAGGACAATGTCGGATGAGAAAGTATTAGAAATCATAAGGGTATTTAGTGTGTTTTGGTTTGGTGTATTAGATTTCCTTTATTAATTATATGTTTTTTTCTTGAGGATGAAAAAAGAAAAAAGTCACGCCTAAATGTTATCTCATCTAACTGGTCAGAATGTTTATAAGTGTCTTGTTAAAAAAAATAAGGCGATTCTGGAATCACTCATTGAGGAAAAAGCTCCCCTTCTGCCCTAGGGGAGGAAAGCAGAAGGGGAAAAGTAACAATATGTGAGCCTATTTTTTCAATAGGATATGCTGTATTCTAGCAATTGTTTCAATGGAATGTCAAGGGGGAGGATCGTGAAAAGTGTTGGGGCGCAATGAATGTGGTGGTTACTGGTGGCTGATCTGAGAGATGATTACGATAAAAAGTTAGCAACATATTCACGTATTTTATATCTTTCTTCGTTGGATATTCCCAAGAATTCACAAGAGGATTCAACTTGTTCATTATTGACTTGCTCAGCTATGACATGACATACCAATCGTAGAGGTTTTTCGACTCCTGGTAGAGAAAAATGAATTGTTCGAACAGTTATGGGAATCGGATTTCCAGCATACATTTTTGCATCAACCTTTTTGTGATTTACGGGTTTAAGGTATCTGATGCCATGCTCATTGATATTAATAATACTGCCGTTTGTAATAAAAAAAGATTGTATGTCTGCAATAGGAACTTTTAACGAAACTCTTGGGGTTCTGCGTCGTTCCTTCATTTGTATGTCCTGGCAGAGGTGAAAAGTTTGAGCGTAAGAATTGTAAAAATGAGTTGCTACTAATCATTGTATTTATTTGGAACTAAAAAGCAAATCTGGATTGATTTTTTTTGGTTTGCTGGCGGAGATATTGAAGAGGTAAAAAAAACCCCCTTCTGAAGGGGGAGGGGAAACAGAAGGGGGCCATCCTTTTTCAAGGAGTTAAGATATACTTATTTTTTAGCATTAGTAAAAATTATTGTCAAATTAAGAAAGTGTAATACTTGTTGCGGCGCAACGTTTTTTTTGGCAAATGAGAGAGTTTGGCTGGGATATGATTTTGAATCACTAATAGTAAGAAGCGCAATCTTGTGATTATAGCGTCACAAGGTGTGGAAAAAAAAACCCTCTTTTACCAAGGAGAAATCAAGATAGTAAAAGAGGGGGGACCTAATGATGCAAATATGAGGTGAAATAAAGGTAACATTGCCAGCTAATGTAAGTCAAACGAGTAAAACTAATGTCATGTATTTGGAAAATTTATGAGAGATAAAGGTTATTGCTGAAGGCTACCATCTTTTTAGAAAGGGTGCTTAGTCTAGAATTAAGTAGGAGGGGAGGAAATTATGGTTATTGTATAACTCAACTTTCCGACTTGGTGTTTCGTGTGTTTTTTCAGGATATTACACCAAGATAACAGCCTGCAATTCGTCTTTCCGGTATGTTTTTTGCCGGAATCCAGGGGCTAAGCCTGGTCAAAGTTTCCTGGATTCCGGGTCAAGCCCGGAAAGACTTCGGGGGCATTGCTAAGTTTTGTTGAAAATTCAACACACTAAGCTAACCCTGAAAGTTAAGTTATATAATTTTAATCAATCCTGGAAAAGTCAAATTCATATCTGAAAACTGTTATTCATCATTTAATACTTCTTCTTGATGTTTTTTTATTTGTTCTTCTCTCGTAGCATCACGGAGTAGATAGCGGGGACTATTTCCACGTCCTTCTTGTGCACTCTTTTTGGCGTCATCTAATGTGTGGGAATGTCGTCGTTTACTCTTCCATCTTTTTTCTGCTTCTTCAAAGAGTTTGGTATTTCGAGCCTCATCGTCGTGGCCGTATTGGTAATATTTTTCTTGCTCTGTTTCATCTTTCTCCTCTGTACTTGCTGGAGCAATGGAAATGGTAAAAAAGGCTAAACTTAATGCAAGGAGGAATATAACCCATCCTTTTTTCATAATGTACTCCAAGTAATATAGTTTCATGTCAAAAGTTGTAGAAACAACAGTGCAAAAGTCTTCAGAGGGAGAGCTACTGTAATGTTAAAATGACTTTCAGTATTTTTATTAAAATACCCTTTCCAGAGGCTATATTACATTGCTTTCAGGCATTCGTGCTACCACTATTTTGCCAGTTTCCTAGAGACAACAAGAGCAAAATTGGTTTAGGGATTTGTTGCAGCGCTAACCGCTTTTGTTCACTACCAGCAGCGGCCTCGAAATTTTCTTTTGAAAAATAATACGCAAATATGGTTCCTACTCAAGTACCGAGTAAAGGAAGAGTACCATCTACAGAAACCTCCATCTTACAATTTGTCCTCAAGCTTACTTTTTTTATAAGAGTGCATGAAATATATCATGCCTTGTTCTGGTTTTTATCTTGAATTCACTGTTTTTTTAGTATGTTACGTGGCTGGTTCGTCCTGAACGATTGGGGGGCAATGTGCTTTGGGAAAAGTGATAACCAATTTCGAAATGAGTTCTTTTACTTTCTCTCGTATCAAGACTGGATGTCCTCTCGGAAAATAGTAACTTTTCTCTTTATTTTTTCTTTTTGTGAAATCATCAAATTGGGTCAAACATTCTTTGCTGGAAGGTATTTCGGCGTTATTAGGTAATGTTACCTAATGGTAAATGAGTATTTATACGTATTTACAGGGGTTTATCATGGTGTAAGATGAGGATGTAGTCATTGGTTAAGATACAAGTTTTATTAATCATAAATTATTCTTCACTTTTTCAAGCTTTGGAAGATTTATGGAATTTTGGTTTTGTCTGGAGACATAATTCCGCATCATGAATAGGATTTTTCTATGAAATATACTTTGTCACTAACACAGCAATGTAATTTAAGGTGTAGCTATTGTTACATAAAAAAGAACCATTGTTTCATGACGTTAGAGTTGGCCAACCGCATAGTAAATGAAATTTTTTCATTTACACCTTCTGATGAAATAATAGACATCGGCTTTTTCGGGGGGGAACCTCTGTTGGCTTTTGATTTTTTAAAACAAGTTGTAAATATCGTCGAAACCCATCCACTGTACGATGAGAGACACGTTTTGTTTTCGGTAACTACAAACGGAACAATTTTTTCTCTGGAAATTGGTGAGTTTTTAGCAAAACACAATATTGTTCTTTGCGTCAGCTGTGATGGCCCACCTCAAGTGCATGATAAAAATAGACATTTTGCTGATGGCCGGAAAAGCTCCATGTTGGTTGAATCGACATTGGCAATGGCTAAGGATGTGTTGCCAAGTGTCTGGGTTAACGCCGTTTATGATACAGATTCTCTCTCTTCTTTGCCTCAAACAATTGATTATTTATCCAGTTTTGAAGTAGATCGAATTTATTTGAATCCTGACTATTCATCTTCCTGGACAAAAGATAATATTGATAGCCTCTCATTTGTTTATGATGAAATAGGTGACAAATATGTTGATTTTTTGATGGCTGACAAACCACAATATATCAGCTTGATAGATGGTAAGCTAAGTGTGCTTGTTAAAGATGGATATGGACAGGATGAACGTTGCAAAATGGGGCATGGTGAGTTTGCATTTTCAGCTTCGGGTAAAATTTATCCCTGTGCAAGATTAATAGGTGCTGATGATAGCAGGCAGAATTGTATAGGAGATATTCAATCAGGATTAAGGGAAACCTGTAAATGCAACCAGTCTGTTACTAATGTTAATGAAAATGTAGAGTGTGTTGATTGTGATTTGGCTTCTTATTGCATGAACTGGTGCGGTTGTTCTAATTTTTTTTCAACTGGAAATTATAACTTATCCGGCCCTTTTCTTTGTGTTTCAGAAAAGGCGGCAATTACAACAGCACTTAAAGTGTTTAAAACGCTCAATCATCATTATGGAGAGCAAATTTTGAACAAAATTATTGAAGTTTCAGGTTGTTCCAACGCAAAAGTACCTGAATATGCCAATATATGATTTTATGCTTTAAAATAAGGATGTTGACATGGCAGTTATTCATCAATTTACGACTCAATGGAGGTAATAACAATGTTTTTTTTACAGCGTATTGATGGTGGTAGAATGGAAACGTGGCTTGAGTATAAGGATTTAGCCCATGAACTTGTGAATAAATTTGAACTTAAGGCTCTGACCAAAAAAGAACTGGAGATTTTTGCAAGAAAAGAAGGCGTTATGATAGCAGAAGAAAGACAATTTTCTTCTAAGGATATGGACGTGTCAGCTAGGTCTCGTGCTATTCCGATATTTGGGAAAACACCAGGGCAAGAAGGAGGCATGAAGATACCTCATATGCATCTTGAGGATGATGTTTTCTTGTTAAATCAGGATGCGTTACATGAATTTACAAAACAAATAGTTAGAAATGTTCAAACACGTCTAGAACATGCCGGACAAATTAATTTTACTCAGATAATGGAAATTTCTGAAGCAGTAGTTGGTATTAGAGGACAATAAAAACCTTTTCACCGACAAGAAAGGCCAAGAAGACTGGATTGAATTTATTA
>PJEL010000447.1_pt1 | contig 48104 bp, 42 predicted proteins | sample 1853271 | NCBI WGS metagenome assembly PJEL01 (sample SAMN08108733, study PRJNA415343) | Invertebrate metagenome, whole genome shotgun sequencing project. | host: Globobulimina | place: Sweden: Gullmar Fjord | collected 2015-08
TGATCGACGGCCTCTGCGATAGATCCTCCTGGTAAGAAGAAGTCTAAACCCATCTACTCTGGGTTTACAACAGCTTTGTCTCTTTCAAAATCCAGGCCTGCAGATAAAGGTTTGAAGCAGTTTACTGGATTTACATCAGCTTTATCATTATCTAAGAAATAATGTTTTTCAATTTATTTATTTAGTATCTTTAAATTAAGTCATGTCAGGCACAGGGATAAGTTTCTTTGTTTAGTCATCACCCTCATAGTCATCATCCTCTTCCATTTCGAACCCACTTGTGGCTGGTTTTGATCCACCAGAGCCTGCTGGCTTTTTGACAACCAGGTCATATAATTTCCTCTTGGTTGGCGCAGAAACCTTCTCCAAGTCCAAGGATGGCTCTCCATCCTCATCTGTGCCCATTTCATTTGCTACAGTCAGAATCTCCACTACAGCCTCCATATTTGCCTCGAGAATAGATGTGGTATTCAGTGCTGTTACCAGGTCGTTCTCCATTTCAGGGGTCATATAAACCTTGGGGGCATAAGCTTTTGGCTGTCTGTTCATGCTTGATGACCTTGCAGGCTTGGCAGGCTTGGCAGGCACATTTGGATTACCCTTCGGCATCTCCCTTGGTTTTCTTTCTGGATCTGCGTAAGATGCAAAAGCAGTTGTGCTCCAGGCCTTCATAAATGCCTGCTCCATCTTTACTCCTAGGACTCCGACATTCCAGCCAATTGGATGAACTACAATGTTGTACTGGTAACAGTTGTCGCATATTTTCAATACGTCGTCGAAGAATTCTCTGGGAGACGCGTATTCGTTTTTGTCGATTTTTTCTGTGATCATTTTGAATGATATGGGACCATGAGGCACAACATCATAATAATCCTTCACAGCCTCTACAGAGGCATCGACTGGCTCCTCGAAAAGATAGGCATCCTTCTTCAGGATAGTCTTGATTAAAAATTTCACAAGGCGACGAGCCACACTAGGGAAATCTTTCTGTCTTGATGTAACGACGCTTGGAGAGTTTATTGGAGCTGCAGAAAATGCCAATCGCATTAGTCAAGTGCTACTAGAAGCAAGAGGTCAGAAAAGGAAGGAATTCTAGTGTCACTGAGTAAAGATGTACATTGCTCAACTTACTTGAGAGATTATTGCCAGGCATTGTTTTTGCTTTCTTAGCAGAATTAGGCTGTCCAACCTCAAGAACAGTGTCAATACTCCGCTTGGAGCTCAACAAGGAGACACTCTTCAGAGGGCCTTCTTCTGGGAGTTTGGCATGGACTTCGCACAAAAAGCTCTGTATACGCAATAAATGTTCTTCTCTCAGTGCTCCCGCCTTCCATGCTGCTTGTGGATCCAAGAGTTCTACTGATTTTGTGTCATCTTTAAATTTTGCAACAGTCCCGTCATCCAGTCGCAAAATCACCTTCGCAGCTTTCATCTCTTTTTTAAATTTATTATCGTCTTCTCCATCAGATGGAGCACCATTCTCCTTACCATTTTCGGTATCCTGTGCTGGAGCATTATCAGCCACAGGAACTGCCTCGGTTTCCATGGGTTGAGGAGCTGTTTCGGGAGCTGCAGACATTTTATCTTCTTAAAACGTTCTCTCAGTAAAAATATGGGACGAGTTCAAGCAAGCGAGGAAGGACCGAGTAACACACCGTGCTATCTTAGACGGCGTGGTGAAGTGGAACTGCTACGCTCGGGGGCAATTCCTGGCTTTATCCTCTCTCGGGAGCCACTTCAGTGGGATCCTCATGGGCCAAAAATGCCCCATGTCCTGACATCACATCATGAACAATGGGATTTCTTTGTTGCCATTATCAAAATCCCAATTTATGCACCAAGCCCAAGACCTTTTGGCCTTGTTAAAACTTTTATGGGTTCGGCGATCCCGTCATTCTGCTTACCGAGGCCAGCATGCACTCCTTTTTCAAATCCCCATTTGGACAGAAGTTTGCTACCGATTCCAGTGGTATGCTTCTCAAACGAAGCATACGGTGCTTGGGTGGACAACTTGGATGATTCCTTTCGTCTTTCATCTTTTTTCCGCTTCCTGGCGAGGGCTTTTGCATCAGCTTTGGTCATCATGGCCATTGGCTTTGTTTCAAGGCTCGGTTGCAAAATTTTTTTGGCCTCATTTTGTGACGGAACATCCTCGTTCTTCGGCAAATTCTCATCTTTTTCTCTTTTAATAGGGTCAGATGGATGAACGTGGCCGTCGGATATGAAATTTATTTTCTCTTTGACTCCATGAGACGCTTGGTTTCCCTTCTTGGCCTTTGTGCCCTTGTGCATTTGGGGATGATCAAATTGTCTCAATGCTGCGGCTTCCAAAGCAAACATCCTAGATCTCTCTTCTGCTAGATTTCCTGAAGGTATTGCAGATTCATTTGTGGCCACCAATACGGGCATATTTTTGGTTTTCTTTCCTTTCCCAGATGTACCTTGTAGACTGAACTTGCATTTATACAGACTTGCAAGCTTTCTCACTTGTTCGGCTTCTCCTTTCGTCATCTGAGGTAATACATACATATCATTACCCTCACGTACGAAATCGTGAATCATTTCATCAATATACTGAAGAGAAAATCCCCTCGACAACATCCTCTGAAGCCTCTTCGCTTTTGTCTTCTTCTTGTTCTCCCTTTTATGCCGTCCATATTTAGCATGATTCTTATACAGTGTCATTGTTGCCAGGTTGAAATTTTCATCTTCAAAAGAAGTGCTAGGAATATTGTCTAATTCTGATGATTCGCACGTGGCATCACTGCCCAGGATTTCATCAATCGGGCGTTGACGATCAACAACATCAATATCAGTAAACTTCTGAATAAAGGAGGCATCTTCTCCTGCAAGGAGAGCCTCGTAATCCTGGATGATCAGATCCTTTTCAGGTATATCTGAATGGCTTGTTTCATCATCGTAGCTTCCTTCGCTACTCGTGTTGATATCATCATCTTCCTTCATGCTCTCCACACGAGGCACCCTTTCAAAAGACTCTATGCCACGATTGTTGTCAACGAACACTTTCAATCCCCCGATAATCAAGTAATTGTCTCTATGTTGAATATTATGATCCTATACGAAAAGAAACAACATTTGTGGATGTAATATGAGATTTTTGTCACTCGGTTTCTCTTGTTAACAAGAGAACGTTGAAGGCATACCCTTTTCTTTTTTCTCCCCATTTTGAATCAATCTATTATTCTACCCAAAAGCAACAATTATTACCATGATATAATAATAATGACATGAACTCCTGAAGGAACGCATACATGGACCGGGAGAACGACCCATTATTCTTCATCCGAGGATAGAAGATCAATGACCTCTACTTCTGGTCTACGTTTCTGACCACCAGAATTTTGGACAACCCTTGGAGGGTCCTTTCTCAATGTTATCAATGCACTCATGGCTTCGACTACTTCTGTTTTGCTATCAATAGCAGCTCTGCCGTCGTATTCTTCTGTCCCGTCATTATTTTGGCTCTCGTCCAGTTCACTATTTGCAAATGCTTTCAAAGACTCTATGTTTTCGGATGATAGATCTTTGCAGACATCAAACCATTCCTTCTCGTATCCCTCTGGTCTCCAATTTCCTTCTGCATTCACCTCTATACGGGTTATACTGGGAATAGATTTCAAAAATTCCAAAATTCTTCCTGTGTAAACATCAGACCGGAGCTTTAGAATGGTGGAATTCTTCAATGTCGTTGGATCTTGCCATTTCCTATTCAATTCAGCCATGGATAGATACGAGTCCAACTCGAAAGCCTGTGGACCTGATGCATCTTCAAATCTTGCTGCGTGCTCAATGCGAGTGCAAGTCAAGGGATCTTTTAACGTGAAAGTCATTCGCTCCAATCCCAAGGCATTCTCAGTATCGCCTGCTAATTGCCTTTGCATCCTTTTCTTCCCTTCTTCTAATGCCTCTGGACTTTTCATCATTGATTTCACGGTCTCTTTGGTTTCTTTTTCAGATATTGATATCCTGACTACCCAGGCACCGTTATCAACAGCAGCAATCCTGATTGAATTATGCCCATGTACCACAAGCCTGGTTACATCAACAGGACTGTCTCGTTGATTGATCCCCAGCTCTGTTGATGGACCTCTCATGTATGGCTTGACATTCAGATTATTGACACGGACAGATACATTTTTAGGCCAATGCATTCTCGTATATATCTCATCACCAAGATTCAAACAAGATATTGTCACCCTCCTGGTGGCTGACTTGCCCTGACAAGACTGAAAAATTTGGGGAGAGAGGTAAAAAGACTGCTCTAAAGATATTCTATAATGTATATTGCCCCTCATATCTCTAATAGGAGGCATACCTGGCATTTCTTTTAGCTTTCCCAGCGGCAAAAGATCCTCTACCACCCTCAGAAATGGGTCGGCTAAATAGAAACGACATGCCTCACAAGCAAAATGAGACCCCTTGGGCTTTCCAACACAACCAAGATGCTGCCATATCCCACAACCTTCAATTTGACATTGAATCATATCAGGAATCATTCCACTGTTTAGACATATGCACCGAACATTCTTGCCTCCTGATTCAGGCAACTTTTCTGGCCCAGCTCCTGTGGGAGAGTTCTTCTGAGAATCCGGCATGCCGGGCAGATATTCTGCAAGAGAAGGGTCTCCCAAGTTTTCTGGCAAGGGAGGATAACGTTTGTCATACAAATCGTTAATTAGACCCCTTATCTGATCCCCCTGCCACGCTGGTATGCTCACATTACTAGAACCTGCCTTCAGCCCAGCAATCTCGAGTAAATCGGCCTGCAAAGAAGCCTTTCTCCCTGTACACAGTAAGTGAAAGATATGAATATGAGTAGTCCATACAAGGGGAAGAAGTCGAATCGCATACCATACGGAGATATGCCTACAGCATTTGCTAGTTCTTTGAGATGCACTACTTTGAGTTTCTTCAATTTCTCGATGGCCTGAAGATCAGACGGATTCATTTTCAGACTTATTTTAGACGATGTATACCCCGTGATTGGATGTTCGAATGAGTTCACTTGATCAAGCAACTCATGGTGGAATTTGAAATTATGAGTGACAATCACACCTTTGCAGGTATATATACTCGTAAAGTTTGGTAATTAAATAATAAATTATTTACATTCTCGAGTATCTGCAGCATGAAGAGATTTTGTCATGTTAGACCAAATTTGGTTCTGCAGAACCAACTGTTCCGAACACAGGAGTCCCTCACCATCTGTATGACCACCATGTATCTCTTACTCTTCATCAATCAATCAGTTGATCAGTACCATGATCATACATCCATGTAAAACTGGGCATGACCACATCAGCTGTGATCACACTCCCATATGTTTGATCAATCAGTCTTCACTTCATGATCATGAGGTCTTAGATGCAGAGGTAACCAGACCTTTAAACCCATACACCACGTGGTCATCAGTATAGAAATTAATCATTAGATTTTCACTCTCACTCACTATGCAAGAACCACGCGAGAAACGGAAAACAGTTGGACAACGTTCACGAAAGTTAGACAAGGCGTTTCACTCTACTGTGAAGTATGCACTCAGAGGATCTCCTATAGATGAATTCGAAACATATTTCCCTCCAGATAGCTTATCTCAAGGAGCACTAAGCGCCGCATATGATGCGTATTCGCAGGTACGATTTTCTTCAACCAGAATTCTGTTCACGCCGGAAGGATCGCTCACGTTGCCCATACTTCGCAGTGCTTACATCAAGCGAGGGTATTTATCGATAGAGAATTCGAGGAAATTTGCGAGGAAGCCAATATTGCGGATAAGCTGCAGACTATCGACGTCATGTGTGCAGAGCAAGGTTTTGACGGTACAAGAGACGCCAGGTATGTTAGACCTGAATTGCGGTCGGATCAATGATATATATTCTCATGATTTGTGTTGTTATACAGTGCGTGCGCTAGTCAGGGACCTCAGGTAGCTCGGATAGCTGCTATCAAGGCCAAAAAGCAGGCTCTGGATCATCTGAAAGCAATCAAACAAGATATAGACAGTAAGAATCGTGCGTTACTAGAGATTCTTGAAGAAAGAAAAACCGAAGCTAGAAAAATTCAGTCCAATGCAGCTCCTGTGGGACAGAGACTTGAAAATATCCAAAGAATAGCGTATGCATGGGAGTCATCTGCCAAATGAGTTTTGTGTTGATATGAATAAATATATAGAGATACTTTAAATATGTGTATACCTTCCTGGATTCATTAGACAGATTGTAGAATATCAACTGAACCTGTTCCAGCCGAAATTGGCTTGCCCACAACTATTCTAGAAGATGCAGATGTCAAGGGATCCTTCTCTCCATGCAGCGTGGCAGAAATCAGGAAGCTCGCAGCTGTCTCGAAGCTCATCTTTAACAAAGGCGAAGTAGAAGTTTCAATACCCAGACGATTGCACGCTCTGTACCCTCCCGTGTGAGTCATATAATCTGCAATCAGTGTCAGATGGCGGGAATCTACAGCAATACCATATGCACCAAAAACAGTTGAAACCTCAGACATAATGGTTGCTCTGGCAGCTTCAACTCCAAGAGACTTAAGCATTGCTGCGGGTGAATTTGTCAACAGCCTAGAGACATCAACTAGGTCACTGTAGCACCAAATCCCTTCAATATTTATTCCATCAGTCTGTACAACATGCTCCCCCCTGGCTGAGGCATCCAAAATATAAGATTTCGTGATACCAGGAACTCCTCGCATAATAGTTGTCGCCGCTACTTTTTCTGTGAGCTCTCTCATGAGGATCTTTGGAGCATCAACTGACACAGTCAAGGAAATTTCGCAAGTCATTGCTTCCTTGTCTATCTTTTCCTTGGGAGAAATCTCTTCCTGGGACATCACATCGTTTACATCCATGTTTTCTTCATCCATCATATTTTCTTCGTCTATTTTGTCCCCAACAAGCTTTGCAGCAGCATCTCTCGCATTTTTTTCGATTTGGAGATCCTCCTCATCTACTTCGCCATATGTGGCTTGTTCCCCTCGCCCACCTGCAAACCTGAGTTTGCCTTCTTCGTTATCCTGGTCGATTTCTTTGTTTTCGTCATCATCATCCTTCTTTCCTGGTTTTTTTTGAGCCTTTGGACCTGCAATACTATTTTCCACGTATTTATCATCCAGCTTTATCTCTTTATCTGCAGCAAGTTTTTTCATTTCTGCCTTGATTGTCTGCTTCAATTTGGGGATAAAGACTTCAGTGAAACATTTTGAGAGTTCTTCAAAGGTTATATCAAATTCTTGGGGATACTCTGAGAGCATATAAAATTTAAGTTTGATTGAATATCCCCTGCAAAGCTCACCACCCTCACCAACGGTCACAATGTTCTCAAATACCTCAATCCCTTTCAGCGCTTCGGCAAAAATTATTTGCTTGAGGCATATGCTTAATTTTTCAGCTCCAGATGTTCCAATGCCTGGGAGAAGTGGAAGAGTCATCACAGGAGTTTTAATTGATTCTGCTGCTGTCATTAAAATCTCTCTTAGCCTTGGAATACCCAAGGTAACATTTGCTTCACCTCTACCAGCCATATGAAAGGTGTTCAACGTCATCTGAGTGGATGGTTCTCCTACAGATTGCGCAGCGACCACACCGACTGCTTCACCTGGCTCAACTCTGGAGCGATAATATTTAATCTGCATCAGTTCATGGAAAGCTGGAAGGCTCATTGGCATGGAATTCAACTTCAAATCCTTTGATAGTTTCTCTACTTGCTTGAATTCTTCCTTCAATTTTTCTATCTTGGGTGGAAGTAAATATCCACCGAACAGAGCGAAAGAAACAGCATCTTGAAAAGCCTCAGATGTCACACCAACAATGTCCTGAGAAAATGCTGCATTCAGAGGGATATCTTTGTACTCCTTTCCTTTCAAAACACAAGAAGAACGTCTTTTAATAGCCTTGTAAACATTTTGGAAATATTCTGTTCGGGAAAGGTTTCCTTTTTTAGCGGCAGCTGCCTCCACTTGAACAGCAAATTGAGGCATATTGAAGTACAGTAGTGGTAAAGATCTTAAGCAACCCACAGAAGTTGGATTCTGACCATCTTCCCCGTACAAAAATTGTATAATTGAGCCATCGCAGTCATCTCGGACAGTACCATCGTAATTTACACGGAGAGGTTCCAAATTTTTCACAAGGCACCTCTGTAGATAGCCAGACCGGCTTGTTTTCACCGTTGTATCAACAAGCCCCTCTCTCCCTGCCATGCAATGAAAGTAGTATTCTTGTGGCCTCAGACCTGTTAAAAATCTATCTGCCACGAAGCCGCCCGATCGAGCTCCACAGTCGTATGGTGCGAAGCATGGAAGTGTCTTGCCAGTAGCCATTCGAGGAACTCTTCGACCCTCGAGTTCTTGCTGACCAAGAAGGCATGAAATCTGGGAAAAGTTGACAACTGAACCCTTGGCTCCAGTCATAGTCATCAGCGCCATCATATTGTGCCGGAATGCTTTTGTTTGGCCATTGGGTAAGCAAACTTTGACAACTTCAGACGAGAGAGGATGCATGGCACCAGACATTTTCATATCTAAGGCTGGTCCAACATCAGCAGAATTTGACAAAAATCTTTTCTCTATCTCTGACTCGACTTTATCAGATGCTTCAACGAATGATTCTGCAGGAATGATTTCATCTCCAATATTGACAAAGTCAGCAGCGGCGGAAAGCCCCCTCAGATCTGCAGAATTCAGTAAATCCTTTCTAGAATTCTCAGCATTTTCCTGCAAGAGTACGTCAGATATTCCACATGTGAAACCATGCCTCTGCAAAAATCCAGTAAATAGCCTTGATAGTGATGCTGTGAATATTGAAGTCCTATCAGCACCATATAGCTCATGGAAGATATGTAAAAGTCCATGTTTACCAAACATCGATTTGTCAACAACACCTGTGACCAAATAATTTCTCCAGATGTGCATTTTTTGGTCACCGGAATCTTTTCCCCATACGTCACTTGGAGTTTTGCATTTGGCTGCCATTGTCAAGGGCAATTGATCTCTAGTGTAGTGCACCAAAACCGCTGTGAAGACTTGCTTTCCTGTCCAAAGTTTGTATGGCTTTACAATTGTAGGTGGCTCCATCCAAATATCCCAGCCACCATTACAGTCCTGGGCTATTGCTTCATAGATCAATTGACAATATTCAGAACGAGTTAAAAATCTATCTTTCATTGTCATGAGAGTTCCAGCAACAATGTGATCTTGGATCAATCCTCTGAGCGGTTTTCCATCAGTGGGAACAAAGAATTGTTGATCTGCATGAACGATATCAAGACCTTCTGCCCTTCCGAGATGATCCTGTGGTAGGTGCAGATTAATTTCATCTCCATCAAAATCTGCATTGAATGTTGAACAATTAGAATAATGAAACCTGATTGTTCTTTCAGACCGCATAATTCTTGCTCTGTGACCCATCATTCCAGGTTTGTGCAAGGTTGGCTGCCTGTTAGTTAACATAAAATCACCATCTGTCATGGTCCTGTACACCACCTTGCCTCCTCCATATTGAGCAGCTGCTGGATTAGACATGGATCCGGACCCAGTATGAGAAGATGCGTATAGAGTTTTTGCTATGGCCTCCCGAGATTTCTTGTCCCCCCTCAGCATTACCACCCTGCCCCTCTCATCTTCCACGGCGATAGCTCCTGGAATTCTCCCTGGCCCAGAAATTACGGCCTCTCGTAATCTTTCCACATTCCAGGGTGTCACCCTTTCAGGAAACGAAAGTCTAGACGCAAAATACGGTGGCACTCCTATCTCTCCGCCGTTCAAGAAAACATCAGGAGAAATCACTGACCTGGCAGCAAAGTTGACTCTTTTCCCCATCATGTTTTTTCTAAACAATCCCTCTTTCTTCTCCAACTGCTGCCTGATACCATTCACGCCATAAGTATCATCTGCTGTTGATGAATCTATCAAAGCATTGAGAGAATTTTGAAGATTTAGCCAAAGTCTTAGGGTTTGAGTCAGTTTTGAAGACTCCTTTTCCAATGGTGTGTCCTCTCTGCTGAGCGTCAGCAGGTCTAAATTTCCATTCAAAATTTTTGCAAGTATGGTATTTTGAGGATGCTCATAAACCATATCTCCAACATGATTTACAGGTCTGAACCGATTTGGTGCAACTGGTATGGTTTGCATGAAAAATTCCTTGTACCCATCACCATGCATTGTAGACACAAGTCCTTTTTGTGATTTGTCACCACATTTCATCTGCCTCCTAGCAATATCTGCAGGATATATATATTTCAATACATCTATATTTGCCTTCCAAGCCCGCTTCATTATTTCTTTGGCTTCTGTTGGGGCCAAATACTTTGGCATGTCCACAGGAACTTGCTGTTGATCTTTCTTCTGAGCTTGAATAGACATACCAGAGAGTTCTCCGACTTTCTCTTCCTTAATATTATCTGACATTTTAGACTTTCTCTCATTGCTGATCAGTGAGCCAGAGTTCTTTCCATCCTCCACTGGCTCGAATGAAACTTCTTCAGGTTGGATTGACTGATCCGAGATCTGACTTAACAAATCAATTATTTCAGTGTCTTGGGCCTTGTTGGCTGCCCGTTTCTTTGCACTCAGAGGCATTAAAAACAATTTTGTGTGACCTTCTCTTTTCAAAACTGGCGAATGTGCTCCACAATTTTGGCATTTACCAGAAGGCTGGCCCTTGAAGAAGTCCCGTGTAGTTGTAATCATTGTCTCCATCATCTGAGAAGTTAGTACGCTATTCGGGCTAGCTGTTCCTTGTCTAGATTTTGAAGACAGGAAAAGAGACGGAATTTCTTCTTCGTTTTCAGAATCGCTTCCCATTAGTTCCTTGCCACTTTTCTTCGAAGCAGCAGAGGATCCTATGGTCAAATTGAGCGCCTCCACCAAATTTCCCCCTTTCAACAAAGCAAATCTTTCACAAAACCTACTCACTTCCGATTCTGACATCCTAAATTTGTAGCAATGCAAGCATGTAGATCTCAAAAGCTTATAAAGTGTCCTGTATTCAACAAATGGTGACAATGATAAGAGAGATGATTGTGATGAGCGAGCAGAACAGATACGCACATGAACACCAAAGGATTGTAGAGAGGTACAGACACCTCTATATGTCCAAAATGACCGGGACATTCGAAATTGTTTAGACCGCATGTTACACACTTTTCCTTAGGATCCATCGGCCCGAAAGCAGGATCATACAGCCCTCCAAGCACTGCATTCTTCAAGTTGTCAAATATTATTGGTGATTCGATTTTTTTCACACTGATTCTCCGAACCTATAACATAGAAATATTTTATGTCCTAGATTAGCATTTATCTTGTGATAATGTCGATAATTTGGATCAGATAAGAAGCCAAAAGACATGTCACCAGCATGCAAGTGACTGTCGCCGTAGTCACTGACAACTAGTAGCCATTGCGTTCACACACCTCGTCTTCTGTGAAAAATCCAAATTTTAGCCCATTTATTTGTGCGGTTGTGATCTCTTTCGTGTGCAAGGCATTCGAAAGAGCCATCACTCAACGTGTGTAGGCACCCCTTCGCACGGAATTACCTTTTCAATACGTCTACAATAATACAGCTTAATTGTTAAAATGATAAAATGATTTTATTTTGCGTCATGAGATATTTTAGTATTCAAAGCGAATCCATGGCATGATGCCATGCATGATATCATGCATCGATGCATCCCAATTTATTGGAATTGCAATATTAATATTGCAATTGGCTTTGCAAATTTGCATGCAAAGCCTTGCAAGGCATGCCTGCGCGCAATATCGCAATTGCGATATATAAAAATATATATCGTGCTCGACCATCGGTGATCCCTGATCCGGATCCTCTGATATCTGAGGCCTAACTCTGACCACTAAAATATATCATTATCAGGATGGTTAAACCAGAAAAGATCTGTGCAGGACATGCTGTCCTCATCTGGTCATGATGGTACCTGTATAATCACATCACGCATGATAATCTTGAATGACCATGAGAAAAGAAAAGGCAGGCGTCTAGGTGCAAGATCTTGCAAACTTGGTTGAATTCCCTTATTTCCTTCCAATAATTCTGGTATTACCCATGGGTACCCAATGGCCATTGTAGATTTAACTAGTGATCCTAGGTGATGCACAGAACACGTTTGCAAGCCTCTTACTCCTATAACATAGGCTATACATACGTTTGTATACTATATATTTGGCCAAATCGCCCGGGCTTGGGCCCAGGACTGGGCGACCAATTCGTAGTTGGTTTCAACACGACATGCATGTCATCTGATCAACATCCGAAGTTGGGGTCTTATGGAATATAAATTATGATAAAGAATGATTCTTTCTGATGATCCTGGCCACGAAGATGGCCAGGAGCGTCGATCCAAGAGGAAGCAACAGAAAGTCAGACATGTTGACGCACCCTTGCTATCTGTGAAAACATTGTCTTTGACATTGGCAATAGTTCTCATTGGGTCTATTTCGCTTATATATTTGTTTTATTTTCTGAAAAGTCGCCCAGATATCTCGGTATTTAGCCTACGCAAAGTCCCCATGTACAAGAAACAAGGCGTAAACTTTGCCTCCAAAAGAGCTTCAAGAACTTCTGCTGAGAACGTTGGTAGCAATACTAATTCAGATACCATATCAATGAACTTGACGAATGATCCCGTCGTTGATGGAAGCACCCTTATCACAGATGTCAAATTTGAGCAACTTAGTGGCATCATAGTAGAAGACCTTGAGAGGGAAGATAGACTCGAACGTCAGGCCAAGGGGATTAAGACAATAGAGGCTGATAATTTATTTGTAGAACTGGATGAAAATTTGAATCCCAATGTCAATTTCAGCCTTCCTCTCAGAGAGGGCTTTGCTTTAACAGAATTTGACAGAGAAATCTTTTCATTGCAACTTGAACATGTTGTATTACATCAGACATGGAAGGATACATGTGTTTTAGAAACCAAAAAGAAATATATGAAATCTTGGGTGCAACATGAAAAAAGCTTGAAAGTCGTATTCTGGACAGATTCCCTCATGGAATCATGGGTTGCTGTGAGATTTTCTGGAACGTATATTTATGAGGCTTGGCTCAGAATTGGAGCATCAAGAGATGCTCACATCAAAAAGGCTGATGTTTTCCGAGCACTCCTGATATGGTATTATGGAGGAGTTTATGCAGATTTAGACATTAAATTGAAAAAATCGTTGAAAGACTTCCTGAAAGAAAAGTTGACAGTTATTGTTTGGGAGCCAGAGGAATCCATGCTCCGTTGGACTGAATATGAAGAAGGCAGCCCTAGAAAAACTCTTGTTCTTTCTGGGTTTTTAATAAGTGGGCACCGTTTTAGTCATTTCTTAGGCTTTTACATAAACTGGGTTGCAGTAAACCATCTCTCTGGAAGGAGCAAGTGGGAAGATCATGTGGTTGACTCTACAGGCCCAAGGGTGGAAGCAGAGGCGTATTATTACTACACTGGAAGAATCAAACACCATGACAGGTTTCTCCATGTGCAGACATACCCTCAGTTTTTGAATTATGGTGAACACTTTAGCGCAACGACCTGGGTGCCTGATGCTATCAGAGACATTTCATGTGTTGAAATCAATACTGTCTATTCTGATCAGGTACTTGTCATGGGCAAACCCTCCTAAAATAATTCTTTCATTCCAATTGAAATACATAGCATTATTTAATAAAATGACTGCTGACTTTGTGAAGCCGATGTCTCTTGCGGGACCAAACAGTTCTGATAGTGCAAATAGTGCAGTTCTCGAACAAGTGAGTCGCGGATATTTCATCCAATGGACTTAAATTCTTTCGCTTATTATTTATCAATGTTTTGCAGTATCTTCGTGACCAGAGTTTGTATGAATCCAAAGAAGAGGCAGAGGTTCGGGAGGAGGTTCTTGGAAAACTAGACGACCTGGTAAAAGAATGGATTGTTGGGGTCGCCAAAAGAGCTGGTCAACCAGAGGAAGATGCAAATGCGAAGATATTCACGTTTGGATCATATCGGCTTGGAGTGCATGGACCAGGAGCTGATATTGACACATTATGTGTCGGTCCTTCTTATGCTTCAAGGGAGGAAGATTTTTTTGGGGCAGGGGAGCACGCACTTCAGTACATCTTGAGCAAGCAGCCTGAGGTGGAAAGTATTAGAGCAGTTAAAAATGCATTCGTACCTGTCATTGAATGCGTAATCCGTGGCATTAATATTGATTTACTTTATGCTCAGCTAGCTGTACCATTTGTGAGAAATGATTTAGACATACGAGCACCTGCAACTCTTCGCCATTGCGATGAAAGGAGTGTGAGATCGTTGAACGGATGTAGAGTGACAGATACCATTCTGCAAGAAGTAAAAAATGTAGATTCTTTCCGAGTTGCACTTAGGGCTTTGAAATTTTGGGCGCAGAAACGGGGTGTATATTCTAATGTAACAGGGTATTTAGGAGGAGTCAACTGGGCCATTTTGGTGGCATATTTATCGAAATTGTATCCAAATGCAGCTCCATCGGTTCTTGTATCAAACTTCTTCACCTTGTATAGTCAATGGACTTGGCCTACACCAATTATGTTGAGGCCAATTGAGAAAGATAGCTCCCTTAACATGCCTGTTTGGGACCCTCGAGAGAATCCCCGTGACCGATCTCATCTTATGCCAATTATTACTCCTGCATACCCTTGTATGAATTCCTCTTACAATGTTTCAGAGAGCACACTGCAGGTGATGATTGATGAATTTAAGAGAGGGCGTGAAATATGCAGCAATGGTACAATCTCATGGGAAAAGTTATTTGAACCTGCGTCGATTTTCGACGAGTACAAGCATTTTCTACAAGTAGAAGTATCCGCCGATAGTAAGGAAGACTTTGAGCTTTGGGAAGGATGGGTGCACTCCAGGATGCGTCTCTTGGTAAAAAGTGCTGGGCAGGTAATAGACGTACGGCCTTGGCCCAAAGCATTTTATCATGATGGAGACGAAAAGAGGTGTTTTTATTTCCTAGGTTTGTCCAAGAAAAGGGCTTCAACGAGATATTCTTATGGTCAGACTCAGGTATTTCCACAGACAAACGTGGATCTGACTCCAGCAGTGAATGAGTTTGCTCATAAAGTCAAAGACTGGCCGGATAGAAGTCAAGGGATGGAAATCTCAGTAATGCATATTACGCAAAAGAATTTACCTTCATGGTTGAACATTTCCTTGGTACCAAAGCAAAAAAAGAAAAGAAAGAGAAATAAGACTAGTATCGAGGCCTCTCTGTGATATTATGACCATGTCACGAGGCTAGATCTCGTTGATCAACATGTTCTAGAATGGGGTATAAGATAATGAAAGAAAGAAAAATGTAACGTGTATGTATACCCTATAGATATTTTGAGAGAGATATCCAGGTAACTGGAGGAGTCCAATCACAAATATTATATATACATTGATTAATTCCAATGGAGGAATGATGATGTGACAAACTTGCAGAGGGTCGGGAGTTCGATTCTTCCATTCTCCAAACACTGTGATACGTATCTTGTGCGTATGTGGGGAATTGGTCTAGTGGTATGACATCTGCTTTGCATCCTTTTTTGATACAAAAACTATTGTTGCTTTTGCTTCATTCAGTGAGCCACGTGCGAGTGAGTGATACATCCACAAACTTAAACCTTGAGGCAAGAATTTTACAAGGACACAATTTTGTGTTCTACTTAATAACTGTACGTTGATTCAGTGCCATTAATAAAGTATCTCCTCAGAAGTGTGTGTGTTTCCACTCAATTAAGGCATCTTTTTGAGTTGAAGACAGTTTGCTACCAACGATTTCATCAAGAGCTGATTTTTCAGCTGCGAGAACACCTTTTGCAGAGTGCACGTCGTGTTGCTCGGCCTGTGCACGAACCTTCGCAAGTAAGCTCTTCAACAACTTCTCATCTTCTTTTTTGAAGAAGATAGCTTCTTCAGCATTCTCCTTCTCGTCATACCCCTTGAGTCCTTGCAGGGTTCTAACCTGGCCCTGCACGTTTGCCCAAACACCATCCCCGACTCTTCTGTATTTTGTCAAAGTACTGCTCAAGATTTTACGGAGCATGTTTCCTCAGATCTTCCTGTGGTATTAAATTGGAGTCTTGTCAGCCAGATATGTTGCCCACCGCTCGGTTGATGGATGTAGACTTGCGCTTGTCTGTGGAATAGAACCACAACCCCTGTTGTTCTTACCTACACAGACTGATAGAAAGAATAAAAAGTTAATCAGCATAGGGTATGATATATTCCTCCAGGATGTATAGCAAATGTTTTCCCCATCCAAGGTATTCCCTGAGGAATCACCCGGGGCCCCGGGGTACATCACATGGGGCACGATATACATTACACAGGAGTAACTCTTTGAGTATGCGGAAGTGGAGGACGAAGATATCCTTGTGCTATTGAGCAAATGAGAACGAGATTGGTCGTGTCAATCAATCAGGTTGACCTTCTGCAGAAGTCAGATGACTGAAACAATCAATTATTTAGCCATTTTGTTCGACACCACGAACGATCTTGGACGCCACCTTAGAGCAAGGGTAGCATTAGCGTGTCACCTAGATGATACTTTGAGAACTAGAAACATAATAGAGGAACTTCAAGCTCTTCGAAGGCAAGCCTTTGGCATCAAAAACTTATACATGAAGGGACAGCAGTCAGCTTGACCTTGACCACCAAGATGTTTGGTCCCTCCACTGCAATAACTCCGAATCAATCATTATGGCATACAAATAGCAAATACTCTAAATCAGAAAATATCCTCTTCTGAACTTGCAGTTTGTAGAATACCTCCATTTGGGAGACAGAATGCAGCAGGCATGCCAGGAGCCAGACCTGCATGAGAAGAAGCACCTTTCTCCGTGATATTAATGCATTCTTCAGATGGGGATGAGAGTATGGGCATCCTTCAAAGATTTGAGATTCAAGCATTGCTGCTCCAATTCAACTTGAATTGGCAATGGGTGGGTCAATTACTGCTGGGCCAGTGATGTCTTGGAATTCGAAGGCACAGAATTCTGTCAAAATTCAGACATCCTCTACAGGATGCTACAATTTTAACTCATTTAGAAAATAGCAATGAGTATTAATGATAGGGATAACACTGTATATATTACGGTGATAGGAGATAATCATTGTGGCAAGACGTCTTTGATCGCTGCTGCTGCAACAGAGACATTTCCGGACAATCCTCCTCCCGTCCTCCTTCCTGCAAAACTGCCTGCTGATACTACACCAGAAGGAGTTCCTGTTGTCATCACAGATACAAGCTCTAGGTCTGAAGATAAAGAGGCTTTGGAAGCAGCATGTCGTCAAGCGAGTGTGATAGTTTTGTGCTTTCGTATGGAAACTCACCGTATGGACAGTCTTCGTCGAATATCGTCGTACTGGATGCCGGAACTGAAACGATTAAATATAAAGGTCCCCGTACTTTTAGTGGGATGTAAAAGTGATGCCCGTCCGGCTGATCAATCATTGCATAAGGCTGTTCTTCCAATAGTCAAGGCATATCCTCAAATAGAAACTTGCATGGAATGCTCCGCGAAGAAGCTTCAATATGTGGGTGAAGTATTTTATTATGCCTTGAAAGCCGTTTTGTATCCTATGGCCCCCCTCTACGATCCTGGGAGTCAAACACTTCAGCCTCTTTGCATTCGAGCGTTGAAGAGGATATTTTTCCTGTGTGACAAAGACAAGGATGATGTCCTCAATGACAGTGAATTGAATGAATTTCAAGTGAAATGTTTCAATGCACCCTTACAACCAGAAGAACTCACCGGAGTCAAAGAAGTAGTCAAGTCGAGGATGGATAATGGGCTATCAGAGGATGGATTTTTGACCTTCCCTGGATTTGTCTTCCTCCATGCATTGTTCATTGAGCGGGGCAGATTAGAGACAACGTGGGCTGTGCTTTCAAAATTTGGATACGGAAAGGATTTGCATCTTCGTCTTAACTTCGTGGACACAAAAAGTCGCTTTCAGCTGTCTGAACGTGGTCAAAAGTATTTTGGAGAGTTGTTTGATGCATTTGATGTAGATAATGACGGGGCCTTGTCTACTAAAGAGCATGAGCAGTGTTTTTCGAGTTTTCCGGAGGATTCTCTCTCTAAAATGAACCCTGGAATATTGCTTGAAAGAACCAAGAAAGGATTGATAACCAAAAATGGATTTTTATGCTTTTGGAACTATTTGGCAGTGAACTCACCTAAAGATGTCGTGGCGGGTGCAATGTACAGCGGAATCAGTAACGAAGAAGAGGCCCTGCAGATGCTGGAGAGTAAAAATTTAGAATGCTGTATACAATGCAAGATATTTTCCATGGATAAAGTGAGTCATTCTCAGATTCTTACTGGACTTGTGAGGAGAGGTAAAAGTGAAGGCGTTCTTGTTGGATCTGTTGGGAGGGTCAGACCCAAATTTGATGGCAAGGAGGAAAAATTGTACAATCTTTCAATGCTATCTCAAACTCGGACAAATTCAGAATTGCTGGATATGGACGTGGCTGTCTTCATATTTGACTGGAAAGAAGCCAAAGATTTTGCATCCGTAATTGAAGACATGATATCCGTTGCATCATCTTCAGGAGACTCAATGCCATGTGTTTTAGTGGGCCTGAATGCGCACCAAGCAACTGACACAGTTGTCGCTGAAGTGCAGATGATTTGTGACACCCTGGGCATCTCAGAACCCATTGACTTTGACCCAGAAGATCCTGATGCGGTTTACGTTGCCATTGTGAAAGCCGCAATCTCTCCAGAAGGCTACATTCCTGAAACGCCAAGTCTATTGGCCACCAAGAGACAGAGAAGGTTCGTGGCCCGTGCGACCATGTATGCAGGCATATGTACATTGGTTGGATTGAGTGGATATCTTTCCTACCGTATTTACAGAACAAAGTATTCTTTATTAAAACGTGCTGAGTTGTAAAATTATATTCCCTAAAGACAAAAATGACGATATAAAAGAAGAGGTTTGTATCGGCGTGCTTGGGAGGGATCAAAACAAACATGCTAGGCACGGAGACTCTAGATGTGCAAGATTTCAATGGTTTGCCTGGCCTAATTCTTTTACGTGAAATAGCATCTGTAATATCCGCTGGGAGAGAAGAAGACTCGTGGTCAGAGGTGCGTTGTGACTTAACTTTAGGTGTCGATTCTTGTGATCAATACATTATCTTGGCCACTTATCGCAGGCGGTCCCCGAAGTTTTTGGAGGTGATGTAATCAATGAATTAGAAGATTCTATGAATAGCCTGAGAGAGGAGATTTTTCAGTGGACAGGTATGTCAAGTGTGACGAAAGGTGGTTGCCTTACTGGCTTGGACATACTTGTGTTGTATTTTCACGTTTTCGTCGTGTTGCAGAGGACTGGTCGAATGTAAGACCCAATGATTACTTGAGTGGCTTTCTAAATATTATCAAGTCTCCTGAGACAAGTGCAAAGCTCACAGGGACTGCCTTACAGGGAGTGCAGAAAATCTTGGAACACGACCTTCTTGCCATAAATGGTAATGAGGATGATATCTCAAAAGCAGTGCAAAGTATAGCTGAGTCTGTCACGCAATGTAAATTTGAATCCAAATCGGCAGGATTCGACGAATGCATTCTAGACGACATATTGGATATTTTCACTTCTTTGGTGAAGAGTTCACAAGGCTGCCACTTGAGTCATGAAAACCTTATTAGCATCTTCCAAGCTTGTTACAGAATTGGACATATGAAAACAGAGAGAGGCAAGCATTGCTCTGCGATTCTCACCCAATCTTCTCAAAGGGCGATGAAAGTGCTAGTGAAAATAATATTTTCTGGGTTGGATGGGCTTCAGATGCCTCACACAAGTACACCAGAAGAGGAGTTGCTGTCTACACCTGTATCAAGATTGGTTGTTGACGATCAGGATGATGATATTGCCGAAGAGTTTGTGCAGAGAAACGACGCAAAAGATGAGGCTGAGTCATCTGAAAGAAGTAAAGATTTAGCGATGGCAAACCACGAAGAGGAGAAAGAAAATGCAGGCTTCAATTTGGAATCAACTCCTCATCCAGAAAGCAAGCCAGCAGAAGTAGTTTCTCTTGCAATTCAAACTGGAAACATTTTCCCTCAGGAGTCGAGAGTGGATAGATATGGAATATCCTCTATTGCAGAAGTATTAGCATTTATCATCAGTATGATCGGATCAAAGCCGTCAAAAATCTACCCAGAGCTCCCTTTAGCTGGTATAGAACTTTTAACAACATGTGTTCAAGCAGCAGGGCAAACATTGGCTCGACATCCACTCTTGGTCAATTTGCTCAGGCATGATCTATTCAAAGCACTTTTTTCGGTTTCTGACCATGGTTCAGATCGCTGTTTCGCTGGAATGTGTCAATTGGTGGTGACATTGTATGTTTTATACAGCGATGTGATGTTCCCTCAGATACAGGCCATTTTGGAACTGCTATTGATTCCAATTGCAGAGGGAAATTTGAATGCTGCCTTCCCTCGGCGTAGAGCAGCTATGGAAGCTATTCTTGACTTCTGTAGACAGTCAGAGTTTCTGCCAACCATATTTGTCAATGTTGACTGCAGAATTGGTAGTGGAGATTTATTCAAGCGAATCTGTGGATTGCTTTCAAAGTCAGCATTTGTTGCAGACTCTGAGGGGGTCCCAAAGCTCCAATCGACTTCAATAGATGGAATTAAAGCACTTTTTGAAGCGATAAAGGAAGAAGCTCATGTTGAGGTTCCTACTGCAAATATTCCTCCAGGAATCGAGTCAGGGCCAAAGGAGTATCTGGATATTTGGACACCCTTGTGTGAGGGCCAGCAAATACATTCGTTGTTAAATGACAGTGCCTCATTAATATGGCAATTGAAAAGTGAAAAAAGAATCAAATCAGACCTTGTTCTGGTCGCTGAAAAGTTCAATGAGAATCAGAAAGAGGGGTTCGAATATTGTCAGGAGCTAAAACTTTTGCCATCTCCATTGACAGCAGAAGCCGTAGCAAAATTTTTGAAAGGTTGCCCAGGACTCTCGAAGTCAGCAGTGGGAGAAATCCTAGGAGAAAGGGACGAATTTCATGAGCACGTGAGAGATGCATTTTGTGATACATTCGACTTCGGGGGCATGAGATTTGATATGGCGTTGCGACTCTTCATGGATGCGTTCAGGCCTCCAGGAGAGGGACAGAAGATTGACCGAATTGTTCAGTCTTTCGGTAAGCGATATTACGAGCAAGTTCCAAGCTCAGGTTTAAGGAGTTCAGATGCAGCCTATGTGCTAGCATTCTCTGTGATAATGCTAAATACTGATCTTCATAATTCTCAGAATAAGAGAAAGATGACGCTTGAGGACTTTTCTAGGATTAATCGGAATACAAATGAGGGTGATCCGATGCCTTCAGATCTATTATCAAGTATTTATGGAGCGATAGCTTCTGACGAGTTCAAAATTTCTTCAGAATGCTCCGCTTCTGATCTAAGTCATCAGGGTGTATTCTGGACAAATTTGTTGGATCTGTCAAGAAGGCCAAGAGGTCAGCTGATTCCCAACAAGATGATGGTAGAGGACTTACATGTACTAAAGAAGGATATGTTTAGTGATTCCTGGGGTCCTTCTTTAGGGGCAATATCAAACATTCTGGATGCTTCTCAACACCCAAGGATAGTGAAAAATGCTGTGGAGACTTTGAAAACTGTGGCTGAGCTCAGTTATAAATTTAAGATTGATGGGGTGATTGACCAGATACTGGAATCTCTATCCAGACACGCGATATCATTGTCATCAGAGTCGAAACCCTTGCTAGCATTTGGAGGATCTATAAAGGCAAGGTCATCTGTTGAGACAATTTTCAAGATAGCTGACCTCTACGGGGACTCAATAAAGCGTGGATGGAAATATATTGTTTCAACTGTGATGAAAATTTTCTTGGCTGGTCTACTGACCCCTGCTATAATAGCTGTAGATGGAGGTATGTTGCTGGTGAACTCATGATTCGTGATGATTTTTCTTACACCTTAAACTTTTTCCTACAGAGTCAACAGAACAAGCAACCTCACGGATGCCACAACCAAAACCGAGGACCAGGGGTACATCTAGCTCAATTTTTACACGTGCAATCAATTCTCTTATTTCCATTGAAACTGATGGTGATCATGAAGATGCTGGTGGTGACACACTTGCAGATCTTGCAAAGAAAAGCATTTCATCCTGCTCAATCGAAACTTTGGTTAGTGACTCAAAATTTTTGATCGTTGACTCGCTTGTAGAGCTGATAAATGCAATAGTTTCAAAGGGAAATTCTTCTATATATTTGGCTACAGAAGGAATGCCAACTGACACTGCAGAGCTTGCACTTGAGCTTCTGTTTTCACTCTCTCTTAGAAACAGAGATAGGATTTCATTAATTTGGCCCCAAATCCACGAATACTTGGAAGTCTGTACCTCACAAAAATCTGGAAATGATTTCACAGCACTAAATGAGAGGGCAATAAAAGGATTGATGAGGATTTGCCAAAGACTCTTACCTTATAAAGAGGATATTGCAGGCATGCTTCTGGGCAGCCTCAGTCTAATCGGGGCAATGCACCCAAAAGTGGTTTGGGAGTTGTCTCCTTCATTCACTGCTGAGTTGATAACTTTGCTTTCCCAAAGTGCTCCCCATATTCGAACAGAAACTGGATGGAGAACGATAGCGATATTGATTCGGATCTCAGCCTCCAGAGAGGAAGTTCTTCCATATTCCCTTCAGGCCCTTCAATTGGCATGTAGAAACCCAGATGCAATCACTGTGGAATCTTACATTCCGCTGTTGGAAACTTGCTTACAACTTATTGATGCATTCAAAAGAGTAAATCCTGGAATAGCTGTCGAGTTTTTGGAATGCGCTGATTCTTTATTCTCGTGGCTTCCCACCCAAGACCTGAGCAAAGATAACGGTAGAGGCGCACCAGATACAGAAGCACTGCTTGATCTATGGCTTACCTCTATAGGAATATTGACTAAAGGTCTTTGCCGTGAACAATCAAAAGATCTTAGGCATATATCCATGGCAGTTCTGCATAGAACTTTGCTTGCATCTGGATCTTTAAATCTTCCAGCAGACATGTGGGTCCAGACCTTGGGGGAAATGATCCTTCCTTTGGTTTCTGATTTATCAAAAAATTCAAAATCAAAGAAAAATACACTGTCAGAGGGAGAAGAAGTGCTACAAATGGCTGTTAACATGCTTCTGAAGGTTCTGGCAAAGTATGTTCCATTGATTTCAGGTGATAATGACTTTGGCGTATTGTGGGAATCCATTTTTAATGTGCTAGCCGAGTGTGCCAAAACTAGTACTGTAGAAATTCGTGAGATACTTGAAGCAGAGATGAAAAATTTGCTGATTACGTTGATAGATAATGATATATTGACTGAGACATGGGCAGATGGAAGTGGAAAGGGCCTATGGGAGATTACTTGGGAAGGTGCCAACAACATATCGCCGGTGTTTGACAACCTGAAGGCATCAAATTCGCGGCTTATGGACACGGCAACGACCCGAGAACAAAGTAACGATGGCCCTGTAGAGAGAATAAGGGAGACTGTTGAGATATCAAAGGAAGGGATGACAAATGCATTATTGGATCCAGATAAGGATCCAGTGTCGAATCAGACAGAAGAGATGGAACCACCGGCATGCAAGCAGGCCTAAGTTTTACAGGTTTTTTGTATTTCTGTATGTTTAAATCATGGAGCAAAAATATTTTTATTTTGTAGTTTAACTACAAGTCGTTAATAACGTATATCACGTATTCAAAAGGTTTATTTACCCCAACACGCGTACGCGTCAGGGAAATGAAAACTTTGGATTGTTTCCTCGTCCTCGCAATAGCTTTTTTTCTCATTGAAGACTCCGTGGGATTGTGTGATTCAGATGATAGAAAGTCAATTCCATGTGGAGAGGGGGTACGTGACGTGCATTTTACAGATTTCTGGAGATATCTACCACTCGACTCAAATATGTTCGGTTCAATCTTGGATGCATGACGTTGCATGTGTTGCATGTACATATTCAGGTGCTGTATGAATCTGAGGCCTTGGAGGTAAACGAAAGTAATGAGCTGTCGAAACTGTTAACTTCATATACGGAAGGTATAGTAAGTAATGCTTTTCCCCCAGAAATGCTTGGCTGTCCAGATGATAAAATAACCGTGAACACAAGTATGATAGCATCATGCTTATCAACTTTAGATTCCAGATATTTATATGTTCTAGTGAAAGCCACGTCATCTTGTAGGAATAAGGCAACGATATTTGAAAAGAGCACATGGAAAGCTACCATCAACATGATAACAGAGGAGATTGAGTTGGATGACTTGTGTGGGTTCAGATGAACGATTTTCCGCTGGACTTATATCCACCCCATGCGAATCAATAAACAAGCAAGAATACCAGAAATCCGTTGATGCCACATCTTGGAAGGAATCATCTCATTGATGCTCATATGAGCAATGTTGCATTCACTTCAGCATCTCTTGCTGTATATTGTCACACCAATGTCATTGTATCCTATTATTACAATCGTATATTTTTTCTATGTAGAATGACATATTTGTCGCATAGAGCCCTTGAGGGCCTGCGAAATTATAAGTACAAGCCAGCAAACTACACAATTTTAGATGATTTACATCAGCCCGTGTGGAACTGTAAGTTGAATGAAAGATTTTGCATATCTACTCTTAAAATTGTGATTGATTAATTAGATCAACAAATTCAATGGCATCACCATTTGTAGATATCACAGCGAAATGGCTTCCAAAGTGGTTGGCCCCTAATTTAATCACTCTGACGGGTCTTGTGACTCTGGTTACTTCTTATATTCTTCTAACCATATACAACATTGACTTTGATGGCGTATCTCCTCGATGGACTTACCTTTTGGCAGCTATTGCCACGTTCATATACCTGCACCTCGACTGCTTGGACGGTAAGCAGGCAAGAGCAACTGGGACATCGTCACCTTTGGGTCAATTATTCGATCATGGTACGTCGTATTGATCTTCCATGCTCTTTCTTTTCTTGTATTTTCATACTTTCAATGCCATTGTACTGCAGGATGTGACGCATTTGCCGTGCATTTGATTTTATTGACACTGATCACAACCCTTCAGTTGTCTCATGACTGGAAAACTGTCATCTCTCTTCTGTACGTTTTTGTACCCTGGTGGATGGCGCATTGGGAAGAATATCATACCGGTGTAATGTCATATGGGAGTGGATTGTGGGGCGTTACTGAGGCAAATTATGCAGTATTTATCATCCACATGCTGACTTATATTCTTGGGCCTGATCTTTGGAGCTCTCAACCCTTGAATAGTCTTCGCAAATTCTGCCCAGATAGGGGAGGATTTAAAGATTCTTGCCTTTTTTTCACTTCATTAAAATTGAACGATGCCTTACTGTTGGTTTTTGGCTTGATGGGAGCTTCCCTTTTCATTCAACAGGTAGTCAAGGTATTCCGGCTGTCTGGATCAGATCTTCTGTTGAAAACACACTTGCCTAAAGACGAGCAAGGGAGCAAAACCTTAGGTCGTCCTGCAGCACTTTCCCATCTTTTGCAAATATTATGGAGTTGCTTTGGATGTGGTGTCATATTGATGCTTCCGATTGTTCCAAAGAGTCACAGTAGGATAATATTTGAAATATTTGGTGTGAACTATGCTTTGCAGGCAACGCGAATGATTATGGCTCATATGTCTAAGGAGCCATTTCAGATTTCCATATGGTCAAACATATTGATTGCCTCACAAGTTCTAAATTATTTCACTGACTTAGTGGACCCTGTGCGCCTCTCTTATGTAGTTTTTGTTTGGATCTTTGTGGGCTATTCACACTATATCCTTTCGATAATATCTGAAATTTGTGCATTCCTGGATATTTCAGCTCTGAAAATCAAGTCAATGAAGAAGAAAGATTAAAACATCTGTGGTTAATCAACTTGGTAAATCTCCATGGGAATCATTGAGCATGATAGCTTTTGAAATTCTGTACAGAAGAATCAATTATTCCATTATTTTGACATGCAATAATATGATTGGGTGGCACCTTTGAAGTTTAGTATCCAAATCAATCTAGTCCGGTGAAAGTCCATCAATGGACAGATATTTGAAGCCGAAGGCAAATTTGTCTGGTTAAACAGAAATTTCTGAATTCAGACATTTCGAAATGCAACTTGCAAGACAATCGTCTTTGTCCAGAATAAATGCTTGATGGTATTGTGGAGATCTATTTTGACAGTCAGCAATTGCTTCAATCATCATATTATTTATTTAAATACAATCGAAGAATCTGTCTCCTCGCATTGTCATCATGCCGCCAAAGAAAGCCAACAAGCAGCAAGAGAAATCGAAGCAGGCTGCCAAGCAGAAAGTGCGTTCTGGATGCTTGCTTGAAGCCTATGTTAGACTTACAGAAGTTATGACGGTAGTTTATTTGATCGCAGGTAGCTGAAGATAAAACTTTCGGACTAAAGGTACGAAGTGTGACCAGGATGTGTGTGTAGTGCAACAAGTAGAACAACATTTATGAGTCTGGTGCAGAATAAGAAAAAGAGCTCAAAAGTACAGAAGTACGCTATATGAATAAAGAAAAAACCTAACTGATGCTTGTTTGAATCTACCAGGTGATGCCTTGACACGAAACATGGCTTGTGCAGGTATGTTCAAAACATTCAACAGTCTATAAGTCAGAGCCAGCAAAAGAACCAGGCTGAACAAAGCAGGAAAGAGAAGAAAAAGGCAGAGCAGGAGCGCCAAAGGGAGTTAGATGAGTTGTTTGCGATGACCATTAAGCAACCAAAGGTTCCTGCTGGAGTTGACCCAAAAAGTATAGTTTGTGAATTTTTCCGGCACGGTAAATGTACAAAGAGCTTCAAATGTAAGTTCAGCCATGATCTTTCTGTGGAAAGAAAAGGGCATAAATTGGATATTTACAGTGACAAGAGAGATAAAGAGGACCAGGATGATAATATGGAAGATTGGGATCAGGAAACATTGGAAAAAGCAATTGCACAAAAGCATGGGTCAGAAAACCTCAACAGGCCAACAAATATTGTTTGCAGGTATTTTTTGGACGCTGTCGAAAAAAGACAATACGGGTGGTTTTGGCAGTGTCCTAATGGTAAAGATTGCAAATACAGACACGCTTTGCCTCAAGGATTTGTATTGAAGAGCCAAATGAAACAGCTGCTAGAAGAAGAATCTGCTAATAAAATCACTGTGGAAGAAGAAATAGAAGAGGAGCGTGCAAAGGTTGATGCTCAAACACCCATTACAGAGGAAGTATTTATGAAATGGAAAGGAGAATTAGATTTGGCTCGAAAGAAAGAGATGGAAGCAAAAGAAGCTGAGAGGAAGAAGAGGGGCCAGATGACTGGAAGGGAGATATTTGAGCAAGAGGGCTTCACGGCGACTGATGATGCGAGTGCATCTGATTCTTATGCACGAGAAATAGATGAAGAAGAGGAGATTAAAAGGATGCATGAACAAGCTCAGAAGGACGCAGAGACGGTTAGAAGCCAGCAAAACGAGTCAATGAAAGTTGCTGAGGATTCTGGCATATTTGATGATTCAGATGAAGACGATGTACTAGACGTGCTTGCGGCAGATATTAGTAAACATTCGCTGGGATAGCATGCGAAATAGCATGAGTTACATTATTGAAATTTGATTGCATCTGTAAGCATATATATACTAGTATATCCCCCCTGGGGATGCCGTGTACCCGGTTCTGTAGTCCTACTTGGCCTTCGACATTTCTATAAGTTCTTTGACCCGCGGTGGATTTGGGGCCACAGTAACGTCACCGAATCCTAAACTTTCCCTGATTGGAGGCACAATAATGGGAAGCGAGATACCTGTATGACACTTGTCACGAGTAAATTGTTTTTCTCAGTTGTCATAACGTGATGCTCCCATGACTCGAAGGAGACCTTTGTATACGCTGACAGAATCTCAAAGGTGTCTTTGATAAATAGAAGTCCTTATAACATCATACCTATTCCACCAATAAGTAAACTCCATGTTATGATTGGCTCGCGATGCATAGCCTGTCGCAGGGCTAACAGAGACATTCAATTCACTTAATTTATGCTTATGGAGAAGATTTTATTTATTTCGATTCACTTGCGTGACCAGTTAATCGAGAAGCATGATCACTTTCCTCCTTGACATCTATCTGTACAAATATACAGTCCACAGTGTGGACTTGAAATTTTAGATGCTCCGCGGAGCCGGCCGGCTTGGTTCAGAATTCGGTCCATTTCCCATATCGATGACTGGAATGGTTTTGTGTTCAAACAATGCATTCAATTGATACTTGGCTTGATGACGTCATTGTAGACAGTATTGTCATTGATGATGATGGAGATGGTTACTACTTTTTCCAATCAATATATTGCTATAAATCAAATGATATGGCAACAGATGGATCATGAAATTGATCAAGTAGCCATCTAGAGTTTGATAGATTAACGTGGTTTCCTTGCGGCAATCAAGCCACAAAGCAAGGCAAACATGTCACTCGCGAGGTTGTAAGATTAACACACTGTAAAATCAGTGGAAGCTAGGAATTTAGGAATAGCCCATCTTTCAAAGACCCCATACAGCAAAGTTCTTTCCACTGTGAAGCATGCTCCACTCCTTCTGAGAAGAATCTTCGTTTGGAGAAAAGTTTCCAGGCCCTATCTGCAGAAACACATATGATGACATGATATGGGTAGCCCATTTGATATTGAAACAAATCTCTCCTGAATGATCGACCTACCTTGACAGCAATTTTCTTGTTAATGATTGCCGCATAGACATCTTTGTATGCTTTTTGTACAACTACTTCAGATTTATTAGAAATTCCATAGCTCTTCCTTATTTCAATCAGTTTCAATATGTCGTGCTTGATGCTCTCATCATAGTAAAAGTGATCAAAGAAAACACAAGGGGTTCCAGGATGGGTAAGGATGTATGCATAGCCTTCAGAAACGTGATCCCATGGGAATGGCCAGTGCTGCAATGTACTACCAGTATCATGGTTCTCTAGAAATGTGACGGCTCTTGACGACCAAAGACCAAGAGCTCCTGATGGTCTACCTTGAGCATCTACTAGTCTCCAATATTCTTTTTTTGACACAGCTTCCTGCAAGATACCTTTGAGGGTGAAGTCAAAGGCAGCGCATGTACCAGATGTTGCATCACACCAGTCAATAGTCCTCTGCCTATGGCTGTCTTGATTATAATTGAGCACGCCATCTTGATACGAACATGTATCCCAGTATTCTCCAAAAGCCATCTCTGGCACCGTAGCATTGACATATTCTGCGACATATTGCCCGTCGTATCCCTGGAGATCAAAGACGATGGTTAGCCTATTAAAAAAATTCAAGACATGCAACACGATGCTTACCTTGACAAAATCAAATCTCCAACCTGCAAAGCCGATTGAATTTCGAAGCCAAAGTAGCCACTCAATTATGTCTTTCCTGACTTTCTCTTGTGAATGATCAATGTTTGGTGCAGCGATATAATCTTCCTGTGACTTCATATTCCCCGTGCCGCCAAACTCAGGATTGTTCCCACAAATAACTGACTTGTCCCATGCAAGCCGGCCTCCAAATTTGTTCCACTTTCCATCATCTCCCTGATAATGAGCACATCTGTGGTTGATAACAATATCTGCAATTGGTTTTAGACCATTGTCTTGAAGTATTTTTATCATTTCCCTCAGTTCAGCTTCTGTACCATACTGAGAATTCAAATCATAATAATCGCGAGGAAGATACCCCTGTTTGCTCACTGAATCTGAAACAGGAGGCAACCAAATAGCGGTAAAACCTGAAGAAGCAAAATCAGGAGCCATTTCAGCTATAAATTTGTACCATTCTTTATTGCAGCTTTCCCAATTGAAACCTTGAAGAATGATTTCAAACCCATTTCCTGCTGCTGGGCCAGTTGTTGAGATCGGTGGAGGCATCAGATAATCTGGAATGGTTTCTTTCTTCACTATTTCAGATTTCTCCATAAGAGTTCTTCGTGTGGTTAATATAGCCTCCAGAGCAGATATTTTCCTCTCTAAAAGGGAATTTGCTTCGGCCCGTTCTATTTGCATGCTTTCAATCGTCTCTGGAGAGGCATCTTGAGACACTTGTGTTATTATACCTTTCTCAATTGACACTAACTCTGCAGCAGCTCTAGCCATTTCACCCGCTGCTGCTTCTAAGGCAATAATATCGCTTTCTCTGACAATAGTTGATTTGTCATCTAGTTGAATCGCACCATGAATTGCAGGTTTGAGACTCTTGCTGCTCGTCCCCAGCAATTTCATCAGGTCTGACTCTAGTTCTATCCATTTCTCCTCCTTGACTTTATTTCCCTCTTTGTCTGTTATCCTGAATATATTACATACAACTCCCTCTTGCAGTGCATTCAAACTTGCTGACTCCACAGCAATACCTTTGATTTCCAGGAGATTTGTACACTGCATGAGCATACTCGTGTCATTTCGACCACAAATATTGAGAATAGTGAAGAAATCGTCTGCGGTATTGGAGAAGGAAAGAATCTCCTTTGAATCGACATTCTCTGCTCCTTCAGGTGAACCAGTTTGTTGAGCAGTCACAAGTCCTTGCTCTTTGAAACGACCACGAGCTTCCTTCTTTGGCTTACGGTGCCAATCCGTTCGCACTCTGTTGACTAGTTTAGAATTTTGTAACGAAATATTCCAAGTTAGCGAATTCATAATGAATCAAATACTCGTCTGTCGATACCCTTGCCCTGGTAAAGATTTGCTTCCTACACCGGAATCAATAATGTGATGGATATCTTGTGCATAAAACTCGATTCTTCTATTGTAGTTTCACTTTCTTCAATGCATATCAACCACTGCGGTTTACTCAACCTGCCCTATTCAGGCGTTCATGCAGGCTGCCGAATCAGTCACGTGAATAGCACAGTGCGGCAGATAGTCAGGGCGTGCCAAATAAATCACCCCAGATAAATATAAGATTTCATTGAGTTAAATGGATCTGAAGAGGGAGAATCAATTCGTACATCGGCATTGTGAAAGGCCACCACATATGTAATGTAGTGATTCTTCATGAAAGCTTGAAGCTCGAGCTCCCAGCTGGGAGCTGCAGCTTTGGGAACTGCAACGCCTTATTAAGGACTCTTAATGAACTCACAAAATATTCAAATATAAGTCAAGTGTCAAGATTCGAGTGGTCCTGATGATTTCCTTCGTAGTATTTCTGCTTCTAACTCTTCCACCGACATTGAGTCAATATTCCTATCGTCTTCTTGTCCTATTGAAGGACTCGTTTCACCTACAGACCATGCTATTTTTGCTGAATCCTCCCTTTTCGAAACTATATCAGGGTCTTCGTCATCGGTCAACACTGTTGCATTTCTGGTCGGCCTTGGCTTAGTTGCAGGAGACAGGGTACTCTCCAGCTCGTTTCTAATCTCATTCAAACCGATCTCATCCTCAATAGTACTTTTCAGATCAGAAGAAATATCAGTCAATTCTTTCAAGGTTGGTGCAATTGCCTTGACTCCTTGACCCAAACTTTTGGCTGCCTGAGCCAGGCCCTTTGGACCAAATAGCACCAGAGCGACCACACCCACGAGGACTGCTTCTGGAGCTCCAACACCCAAAAATGCTCTTGTAACTATAGCATTGCGATCTTGTGACCAACCTACGCAAAATATCAAATTTTCAGAGTCAGTGGATGAATTGTGGTACGGAGAACCAAAGTCGTCCACTTTTCCTGGCATCGTTGAATGTGTATCGTACCTCGCTTTCCACGCGATTTTATTGGTTCATTTGCGATTATCTTACGGAATGACGTGCACTCCAAACCTGGAACGCACTTACCAGGCATTCTAACTCTCCCTGGCAGGACAGGCTTCCTCGCCCATGCTACCTGTAACTCTCTCCCAGATATGGTCACCATGACTTGTTGAAAATCGCATCCAGTTAAGTGTGATAATTAATTTAATTGATTAATTATCTTGTCCGTAGGTGGATGGTCCAAACAATGAACTCCCTACGCTACACATCATTTTCACTGATCAGTGGCAATCTTCATGAATGCCTGATCAGGCAGCAGCTGATTTCAGGCCAAATACCAAAATCTCCTTTTGAGATAGGATTTTGTCAATTGGGAAATTTTTGGATTCTGCCACTATCTGAATCTCACCTGTGGCCAATAGAAGCTTGAACCGTTCACAAGAGAACCCTTACAATCTCACAAATTGGGGATGACTTCAAAATGGGTCCCAGGAATGACCCTGGCCAGCGACCTGTATGGTCGACCTTATCCTGACGAGATTTCACATCGTGCACTGTGGGTCTTCTTTCATCTAATAGTAGACTGACTCGTGTGCCAAATATATCAAAGATATATCCAAATACAATCGCTGCACTTTTCTTATTTGAACCATACTTATCTTGAGGACCACTTTTTGATAAATTCAGCAACGCTGTAACGATGAACGTCCGCGCAGCTGGAACACAGACCTTGAGATCTGGCACTCAAAAGATTGGAACACGATCTGGAGGAACACGAAAAGTCACTTCAATTGAGATTTTCACTCAGGAGAAGACCTTTAGATCCAAACAAAATTTGGTCAAGCCTCAGCCTAAAATTTTGACAAAGGTCCAGGAGCTTCGACTGCTCTCAAAACTGGAAGAGGCGGGGCTTTTGTCCTTGCTTGAGAAGAATGGCGTGACTTTGAGTGCTATTGAAAAATCTGGAGCTCTGTCTGCGGCGGAGAAATTTGGTCTCATATCTGCTGCAGCAGATCGGAAAACACCATCAGCACTGTTTACCCTCAGCACGGCTTTGCTCGTAGCTGGACCAGCTGTGGTATATTTTGTGCCAGATAGCAATGCAGGCCTTATCACTGCCCAGGCCATTGGCGCGTTGGCTTGTATTGTGGGAGGATCTGCAGCATTTGGTGGGGCAACGCTTCTGTCCACTCTCCAAAAGTAACCCTGCAGTTTTATTTGTTGATTCCTGAATGTTTTGTAATATCTTTTTCTAGAATATGTCATCCTTGCATCTCAAAGTGACTGAAGGTCGAGAGATACGACCACATTTCTTGCTTATGTTTAATTTTAGGATACGGTGACATGAGCACAATCACGCACAACCTTGGCAAACATGCCAGAAGATAACTAAAGAGAAAATGTCTACAGAGATATCGCTAGTTTTCCCTCTACACCACAATCTAAAGGTCAGTTACATACATTATTTTCAAGTAATGTTTTCATTACTTGAATGTTTGAACATTCGGGTTGGATGCTGCTGCTAATTAGCAGTTATATATAACAGTTGCCAGTAGCAACTCAAATTCAGTAGTACTTCATGGAAACACAGCTATGTCTTGAGAATCATATGACTCCAAACATCTCCGTAATAATTATTGTCACATTCTAATTTATATGAATATGAACGATTCTAATTGAATGTTCTTGATGTATCCCGCACGTTCGTGCACAAGGGCTTGGTTCTCAAAGTCTGTTGTATTCAGAGGGCATCGAAAGATATTCTCGTGCCCAAGAGTCTCGTCATCCTGGGATGTACTGGGATTGCCTCAAGATTGCACCAAAGACGATGCTAAGTCAGCTTATCGTCGTTTAATGCTTGACGTCCATCCTGACCTTCATAATGGTGACGAATTGAAGACCAAACAAGCAGTGCTCCTGAATGAAGCATATGTGGATGTAATGACCCAGTTATCAAGAAGAGAGGCCCCTAAAGTGGTTGATCCATTCAATGAATGTGCAGGTGAGGAGCCAGTCTATTTATTCGTCAATCCACTGCTGTGTAGTGGAGTACCTCATATTCATTGGTATGATCTTCAAGTTCTTGCCCAGGAATATGGGGAGACTGAGTTCCAGTCAAGAATGATATCACAGGAGGGATTGCGGATTCCAGAACAGGCATTTGTTTACCTCACTGAATCACAATACAATGAATTAATGAAAGAGCTGCAGGGGATGCAGGCTGAATTCGACTATACTGCTGTTGAAGCTCTGGAATATCATTTACTTGACTGCCTCTCTCGAGCCCAAAAGGCGAACAGATGAACCTTGATTTTTACTTTTTTTTAAGATAATGCTTTAATTACATCAAAATGTATTACAGCCATAGCCATATATCCAAATATTTAAACTGGTGAGACCTCTTTCTCTGTGATGCGCTCGTATACTTCTCTGACCTTGAGTCCGACAATAGTCTGGAAGAGACCAGTTCCGTTGTTGGATCCAGGGAAGTTGCTATTCTTCATCATCTGCTGGGTAATCTCTCCATAGAATTTGGCACTGGTATTGGAGAGATGGCTCTCCAAATAGATGAGCTCCTCAAGCTTGTCAAACTGGCCATCCATTTCCAAAACGCTGACATCCTCTCCATAGTATGAATCTGGTCCGTAGTACATCTTGATGCCTGGGAAACTGCACGTAAGCTTGCGTCCACATGGAATCCAGCTGACAGTGGATCCTTCGTCAAACAGGTATGAAGGATTGAACAATTCCTTGCCTTCTTTCTGAATGAGGCGAACGCGGAGGATTTTTCCCTCCTTCTCATCTGGAACCAACTGAGTTGGGAGGACCTCGATGATGACATCAGCCTTCTTCTTTTGTGGATCGATGTATGCATCAAAGTCTGGCTTTCTTGCATCAATAGAGGCTTTGATGGATTCCAAAGAGTGACCACGCTCAGCCATATCACGCTGAATCTTCCATGCAAACTTAATCTCATCAGAGATATCAAGGTAGATGCGGAAGTCAATCAACTCGTTGACGCGATCATCATAGAATGGATGAAGTCCTTCAATAATCAAAATTTTGGGGGCTTCTGTCTTTTCAGCAGGATCCAAAAGTCCTGTGACATGATTGTAGATTGGCTTGTCTACAGCCTGTCCACTCTTCAAAGCTTTGACCTACATTCATGCAAATCAAAGATGTTATTTTATGTAAAACAGGCGATTTGCCTGATGCATTGATGAGAATATAGAAGTAAATCTTACCTGTTCATACATGAGGTCAAAATTCTGGGCTTCAGGAGCAAGAGCAGTGACCTTGGCCTCCTTCCTGCCATTACGGTCGAGGCAATGGTAGTCATCAAGGCAAATAACAGTGGTCATGTCACTGATCAAGGTGTTGCTGTCAGGATTGCCTCCAGCTGGTGGTTTTGGATCACCTCCAAAGATTCCGGTAACTCTGCGCATAAATGTGGATTTACCACAACCAGAATCGGCAGCGAGACCGATGACGACAACCTTATCATCTGCGGCCTGGACAAGAACAGAGTTTCTCTCAGCGATTCTTGTAGCCTTTGGTGCTTTCACTGCCATTGATCCCATAAATGGGGATGCAACTTTCAAAGAACCGGCATTGAAGCTCTTTGTTGTCGCACGTTGAGCCTGCATTCTTGGGCGCACGGAGTTGGTCATAACGACCGGCCTGGAAGTCTGAGTGGTAGCCATCATCGTGATCAGTATATTTCCCTACTATTTTAGGAACAAATTAGTCACAAGAATAGAATATTAGTCAACACATGTCCAACACCTCCACTAGTTTATCTTATCCACCTGACTTATCCACGTCTTTATCCCATCCAATCGGGGCGCCAATGGGACGTATACATCAATCATCGGGTTCGTCAGAGCAAAAGCTCTGAGGGCATTTCTGCCGTTCGACACCAATCCCGGGGCATTCCCCTTTTTGGAACGGTAGCATGAATCATATCTGGTCTATCTGGCAAAGTCCCATGGTGTGGGATAATTCTTTGAATGTAAGATGAACAAGTAAGCAAACCCTTCCAGCATCTCTGATAGGATCCATTTGCACATTCCAGTCCTGATATTGCAAGTCCCCTTGATCTGGCTCGTGTCACGCATATATGCGGTGCCGCATTTGCAAATGGAGGGCTCGACAGCGAGACACGTGGATCAGCAGTTTCCGAAGCAAGGTTTTACTGGCAAAGTAAGACTTGAATATACATAATTCTCATCACTCCCTATAGTAAATGGCTTAAAATAGCATTTTCGTGGAAAAGAGTGCAGATATATGGTCGACATGGACAAGGGACGCCAAAGTCCAAAGCAAGCAGATTCTGACGTGGCACAACTCACTTCTGAACAGATGAGGATGCATTGGCAGAAGATGATGCAAAACGCTCAGAAATCTTTTCCTAGTGGATTTTCAATAGAAGATGGATCGATTCCGCTTCCTCCATTTGGTCTGACACCGGTAAGATATGAACTTTGTCAAATGTGCCCCTAAGGCATTTTATTTACTGTGCAAGCTTTAATTCCATACAATGCAATGCAGACAATGATCATGCAACTTGCCTTGATGCAAAATCCTTTGATTTCTATGGCAGAAGGGAAGTCAAAAGATAATAATGCGAAATCTGAGGTGAAAGACAATAAGTCAAATAACACTGCCCACGGCTTGGTGGATAGTGTCAAGCAGCAATCTCCATCCAGCATGCCAACGATGGAAGATCTGCAGAAGAACAGTGGAAAACAGCCAGACAAGAACGAGAAGATAGAAGATTGTCGCAGCAATCTTCCCAGCAAAAAAGAAGATACGCTTGGTATTGGTAATGTAGTTGGCATTGAAGGAATGGATGAGAAGGATTTGAAACGCCTGAAACGCAAGCAATCCAATAGAGAAAGCGCTAGGAGATCGAGAATGCGCAAACAAGCAGAATGCGAAGGTTTATTGGCCGAAAATGTAGATCTAAAGGCAGAAATTTTGCAGCTTAAAAAACAACACGAAGAATCTAAGAGAGTCATAGCATCCCTTCAGGATCAACTCCAAAGTCTAACCAAATGATAAAATAAATTGTCTGTGCATGTATATTTTTATTTATTCATTTCCTGCTTCTAAATTATTGTTTCTGCTCGTTAGCTGCTTGGGATACACAGATTTCACTGAGGAGTACAAGCTGCCCAAGTCATCCACAAGATTCTCATCACCCATAATGTATCGAAGCAATACTGTTGCCTCAATCCCCAAAACGCCAATAAACTTGAGGACTTCATGGAAATTAGTGATGCAAAGCCCCGAAAGAGTAGCGATGGCCAAAGCTATAGCTACGTTCTCAGATTTGGCAAAAACAACCTTAGTTTCATTTGTCAGATTCTCAGCAGTATCTGCAACAATTGCGAGAGGGCCTTCTTCATAGAAATCCCTCGTGTCAACCAGAAGTTCTTGATTCTTATATCTATTAAATCCTCCATCCATCATAAAAACGCGAGGCAAACCTGCACGCCTGCATGCCCTGGCCACATCTTTGGCATTTTCACCTCTGCTGTCCATCACAACAATGTTTGTTTGCTTGTTTATTTTACCAATTGATTTGATCTGTGCACCGATCATTTCTATGCAAAGATTGCGCTTATTTGATACCTTTGCTGACAAGTAGGGAGGCAAGGATGGGAATGGGATAGCAACCCCTTTTCCTCTTGCACCCAACTTCAAAAGTGGCACTCCATTTTTTATCCTGTCTTCCTGAGATCTGATATCGACAAGTATTGTGTCGCTATTCTGTAGCTTTTCAATCACTTTTGAAGGTTTCATACTACCATTAAATCCTCCGTAGATCGTGTTGTACCCAACGAGCAATGGTACGCCTAGGCCAACACAGACAACAATTGCATAGCCCTCTGGGTTCTGGTGATAAAGATCGATAGAGCTCTTTACCAGACTGATAGACCTCTCACCCACTTCTTTTACCTCAAGTGGTAGCATCGAGTACAAAGAGCCTTCAATCTGGTGAAGAGCATTCGTCACAGACATGGTTTGTTTCCCCACGTAAACTGTGCCATTTTCTATTGCCAGTGATACCTCGCGCTCAGCTGATTTGACAATGTTCAGAATCTCTGCAAAGGCAGACTGTCCAATTGAAGCACCCTCAGATTGTAAATATGATGATTTATCGGTCGCCGATTTAAGAATATCTGACACCAGTTTCGTAGCGCTATCCGACATTTCCTTGAAGTCGCCTGTATTGATCAAATTTTCTGGCATGGGAGTGGATTGGTCTGATGGTCCACTTAACAGAGATTCTTTCAAGGCCGCCATCTTGTCCTTGTTCACTGATATATCTTCAGATATAGATGGTGAAAGTGTCAAACTTCCGTCGTTCGGCAAAATTTCAGTGCCAGGAACGACTGTCAACATGTCTGGGCTCTTCTGGCTAGCCTCGACCTTGACTTGGACTGTCCTTCTAGAGAGGCCAGTGTGAATTATGGGCCTCCAGCTTCCATTGGTCTTTGCCTGCATTGAATTTCATTGCTCTTTTAGAATCTTGCGAGATGACTAAGCCTTTCAGATATTTCTCTCGCCTGTCCAGTTCGTGTAAGGTTTGGGACCTCACCGAAGGCTACAAGAGATCACGAGCAGCATGAATCGATGTCACAACGAGAATGTAATACATACCAAATCTATAGAAAATCTAGATTTCATTTTCCACAGCGTAGATGAAAACTTTGACGGTGAACAGAGACGAATTTCGTGGATATGTTAGGGATTCCTTTCTTGTGTCCTGCCGATTTGTGAGGAGATTCAGGCCTTGATCGTCAGGAGACGATTACTAAAGTGAAATGTATTTGAAACTGGTATACAAATGCTGCCGATCAAATGCATTCATCATTATTTCACCCTACATCTGCAGGCCTCTCCTTACGAGATCTGAATTCAGATTGATTCGAATCAGATTTTCTCCCTATACATATGCATCATATGATCCTCTCCTATACTAGGCCCTAAACGTCTTAATTAAGAGCTCGCAACTTCGAGCTTGATCCCCAAAGCTATCTCTACTACCGTCATATATGAGTATTCATGCCACCAGTAGTATAAGTTGTGATGTGGATACCAACATTGATCATCATCAACAGCCCAGAGAGAACATTGGCAGATTTATCACATGCATCGCATATCGTAAGCCCTAGGCTGGTGAAAACCCCAGAGAGTCATGTGATACCATAGAATGTTTCATAAGAGTCCATGTATGGGCAGACTCTGTGTGTAAACAGATGCCATGACATTTGATTTCCCAGCTGGGAATTCTGCAGAATACGGATCCACTAGACATGAACAGGTATGATTGGTACAGGTTCGATGCATGGAAATACATGCCTCATCGCATGCAATGAGTGCCATAAATTATTGCAATAAAGCAAGAAATTCTTCAGTATTTTAGCATCATATGAGCATCAAGCGTCATTTCCCCTCTCTTTTGCTTCAGGAGAAAGCCATGCCGACCAGCTCTTTGGGGACTTACAGGAAGCTATTTGACATTATATTCCCAAACGATGACTTTTCCTCTGATAAACTTGCCAAGTTGGCTTCTGCGATGAAAAATCTTTCCGAAGATATCGCTAAGCTTAGCGTACTGGTGCAAGACAAATCAGGTGGGTATCCTCTGATAAAAACAAAATTAACCTCACATAACACTATTTACTGGTTATGAGCCATTTGTAGATGTTTCTCCAGAGAAATCAAAGAAAAAATTTGATTTTTCTCGGTATCAGAAACGATACGTTGCCCTTAATGTAGCATATCAAGGTTTTGACTATCATGGGTTTGCAAGACAGGAAAGTATCAAAGACACCATCGAGGAAGAACTATTTGCAGCGATCAGAAAAACTCGCTTGGTTCCGGATGGAAAGTCTTGGAAAGAAATGATATATTCAAGAGGGGGTAGAACTGATAAGGGAGTGAGTGCTGCAGGACAGGTGATTGCTTTGGAGTTGAGATCTAATGCTTTAGTAGGGGAGGAACCTTGTCCAGAGGAGTCTGAACTGGATTACTCAGGTATTATTAATAGAGTTTTAAATCCCAGGATTAGAATTCTTGGCTGGAAAACGGTCAAACCTTCTTTCAGTGCAAGGTTTAGTGCCAAAAGTAGAGAATATAAGTATTTCTTTGTTGATCAGGATTGCCGGTTGAACCTGTCAGCAATGCAAGCGGCAGCCGATTTCCTGGTTGGGGAGCATGATTTCAGAAACTTTTGCAAAGCAGACGTCCCGACTGTGACCAACTTCATTCGATCTGTACTATCAGTTTCCTTAAAAAGGTCATCCTTGCTAATGGCAGGGAGTTTCTCTATCATCGAGCTTCACATATGCGGTACTGCATTTTTGTGGCATCAGGTGTGTTTTTTGTTTTATTACTGTATTTGCGAGTGAATTTGGAATCTTTTATATCGATTCGTGTTTTTATTCCAGATAAGATGCATAGCAGCTGTTCTATTAATGGTTGGTGAAGGGAAGGAAAAGCCAGAGATTGTCAAGGAGCTTCTCAATGTAGCAGAAGTTAATAGAAAGCCACAGTATTCAATGGCGTCAGAGCAGGCTCTGTTACTGTACAAGTGTTCATACGATGGCTTGATCTTTAACATGTCAGAAAATGTCGGAGAAACGGTGAGGGATGAGGTTTCATGTGAAATATCCAGGTATGCTCTTATTCGTGATTTTTGACTAGCATTTTGAAAACCAACCAGAGAAATCTATCATTCTTCTTTGACTTTTAACATGCTTCCTGTTGTATAAAACATTCAGATTGCTAAGTAAGACAATTCTTTTAATGAATCTTAGGGATAGCATCGTGGTGCCTTCGAAAGAGCTTTCGAATGATCAATCAAATGAGTCCAAGTCCAAAAGAAAAAAACAGCATGTGAGACTGCTGGACAGGGCCCGAGAGCCCAGTATCGAAGAGCGACTTCAACGCTTTCAGGAACGATAGTGGTTGTATCTCACTCTCTCTAAATTCTACATGCATATTTATATTAATATATATATTTGTATATTTATATTTACGATGTTTGCGAATGGATAGTTGCGTAGATGGAGCGCCTGCTCGAAACCATTTTGGGCTCTTTTTTGAGCGACTACGTCTCAACATCGAAAGAGTCAAGAGACGGCAACCTAAAAGCGTACCTGTCTTCCAGTGGAATATCATTGCATGATATAGAGTTCAATGTTTCACAAATTAGATCTGGGGATTTTGTCGTCGACATGGCAACAGCATCCGCATTGGAAGTCAAGGTTCCGTGGTCCAGCCTGACAACCCAACCGATCGAGGTACGCATAGCGGGTATGTCTTCGAATCATAGAATTATGAAGCCTAAAAATTCCACATCATCTGTTATAGATTCACCTGAGTGATGTTGAAGTGTCACTTTGCAACAAAACCGGAAATTCGGGACCTAAGACTGTGAGTACAAGCACAAGTGGCAATCAATCTGGAGACTCCCCAGATCCCCACCATGATGGTAACAGTTCCGACAAAGCCGCTCAAAGTTGGTTGAGTACAAGTATTCAATCTCGTCTTGTGCGCCACGCAGCCAACTTGTCAATTTTTGTCAAGAATTTGCTACTCAGATACAAGTGCTTAGACTCGCTTGTATTATCCTGCAGGGTAGATTCTCTCAGTTTGGTCAATATTCCTGATCAGGAATGGACAGGTCTTGTGAGAGACCCAAATGCCTGGCTAAGCAAGGGAATCCTGATACAGGGAATGAGAATATCCTTAGAAAAGGATGGTGTCTCGATAGGAGAGGGCACCATCAATTCCTTTCAGCTTTCTTGCTTGTTGCCACTTTTCTCCCTTTTAGGGGAGGAGCAAGATTTTGATGGTAATCAGAAGATACCAGTTTTTGCAGAGATCTCGTTAATAGATTTAAAAGTTGCAGACGGTTCTTTGGAGGCTTTTTATGATGGATGGTATGCCTCTGACGGTGGGAGCCCCATGGCTTCTCCTAATACGTACAGGAAAGACGAAACAAGGAATTGGAATTGGACTCAACAATTGAAAATCGAAGAAACTGCTTGGACTTTGGACATTGGCTTGACGGTTGGAAGATGCAAAGTGCTATTTATATCAAATAAATGTCAAAATGCCATTCCATATAAGGTAGATATTTCACTTGATCATCTGATCCTTCATTTAGAGAGCGAAGATGGTGCCTCAAAAGGTTTATTTGCCATTGAATCTTGGACCTTAGATATTTTGGAAAAGGATTCTCTGTCCTGGAAGACTGTTTTCAAAGGATTGCCACATGAACATGGCTCAGATCTGTGCAAACATGCTATTGCTGCAAATATGCTCGTATCCAAAGTACAGAAATCGTCTTTTGAGATCAATGTGGGAGAAATTTTCCTAAATATTCCATGGGATGGTATGGATATCCTTAATAGCTGGATAGTCTGGTGGAGTAGATTTATCCCTTCGAAAGGAGGTGAAACGAATCATGATGCTCCGACAGAATTTTCCATGTCAGCTCAATTGTTGGATATGGGTATCTCATATAAGTCTAGTAGGTTATCATTTCGGCTTATCCAAATTGAAGTTCATATGAGTGAGTTAGAGGCAGAGTTCGTTTTTGGAATATCTGTAGGACTTCAGGGCAATCCACCAGCTATCGCCGATAGCCTCGTATCTTTGTCTAACCAAATACGAGTTGTAGGCAAATTGGCTGGAAATACTATAGAATGTAATGCTAGTCCTATCCACATTGTTCTCCATGGTTTGGACCTCATTGCAAGCTTGTACGGTTGCTGTTTTGGTAGGTTGGGTGAAAACTTCGTTGAATGGGTTAACTTGTCATCATCCACTCCTCTAAGCGTTTCGTGTGAGATCAGTGAAATACAGTCGTCATTTGATCTTAAAAAGAAGACACTAATCCTCTGCGCCGATCTGGTCACGTGCGTCAATGTTGGAAATTCAAAGCTTTGTGTAAGCATTGCTGGACTGTATTTCAGTTTATCAACTGCGATTGCCGTTGACATGGGCACACTCAGAGTTCTGGTGAATCAGTCCAGCCATTCTACCCCTCTTCTCCAGATTATTGCGAGTTGTGCTTCATTCGGTCAAAATTTAGAGAGGAAAAAAGTATATTTGCCCAGTTTATGTGTTGATGTGGAAATTCAGAGATTGGTGGATATTGGACCACTGATTCAGTGTCTACATTCTCTAACTCCTGAAGACATGAGTACTCCGACTACAGCGGAAATGCACCGCGAATCCCTTCCTGTCGAAATTGATGTTGAAACGATTTCCCTCGCCACTCGATTGGAAGACAGAAGATGGTCATTTTGGTTTTCTGGGCTACACTTCTTGAAATCCCAGTGTAATAATACTGAGAGCCTCACTGTGCTTGATCTGGGCGCAGCGCTTGAAGCATCCAAGCGACAGATTACTGAAATTTTATACTTTCAGAGGTAATTTTCCCCTTCAAAGTTTATATCTCGTTCAAAAGTGATTCAAGCAATATTTGCTCATGCAGGAAACGACATCAATCTCATGTTTTTACAATGCAAAGGACATCTAAACAGGAAGGGGAGTTGAATTATGAGGTGAAAATTGCGAATCTTGAGTTAAGATTGCCCCCTGGTACGGTTGATCTTGCTAAGGGTATGGCTTACATAAAAGAATGCCTGGTGTATAATTATAACTGTATATTCCGTGACTCGAAGAACATCCCAACCAAACTGGACAGCACATTACATACAACTGTGCATCTTGAGCAAGCCGAGGTTTTCTTGTTGCCTTTCAGCAATCAACCTTTTCGTTCGATTAGAATGACACTCTCGAACAGTAAAGTAGAATATCAACAGAGTTCCTTAAAGTCAGGGAGACCATGGCTGAATAAGAACCTCCACACAGAAATGGACAGAAAGGTAGCTGTCTCGATGGATGAGATCTCAATGTTTTTGACAGGTATGTTCCCATCATGTGATATTTATCTTGCAATAAGTCATCTCATCTGTGATGTATTATATTATTATTCCAGATGGAGCTGAACAATCAAGTCTGATGCTTCCATTCTCAATGAGATCGATCTTGGGTATTTGGCCTGTGGGCAACAGAAAGCATTTTGACATTTGCACTTCTTCATTGGTGCTGAAGTTAGATTCTTGCTCGATTCAAGATATACTGCACCTTCAGCTTTGTCACTGTCCTAGGATGAAATTTCCTACATATCCACAGAACCATATTCCCGATTACTCAGCAAACCATGATCTGGATCTAGCAGTATCTCTTTCACTGGCCAAGGCAACCTTTGCCGACTTTAACCTGGACCTCTCCGCAGAAATTATTCTCCATAGGCTTTTTACTGGCTCAATATCTTGGATCTATAAATATCCCAGAACAATAACCAGTGTATCACTACAGGTATGTGGTAGCAGGTCTGTTGTCATACGCAGTTGTGTATGCACTCATTTTGCTGCACTTCTTGATTCATGCAGGAAATCTTTCTCCACACTGGCGTACCTCCTCTCAGATTTACACTATTGGCAATAAATTCCGAAGGAGACAGCGAGAGTTCATTTTCTTTCGAGTTAGATGTGTCAAATGCTTCATTCACCCTAGAGAGTCTTGGATATCACAATGGCTGGAAATTATTATGGATCAATCCGATCGAAAGTTTGGACTGGATCGATATCTGCAGATGTATTAGAGTATATTCAAGGCCTCGAAAAGGGGACATTTCTTTTCCAGATATTCGACTTTCGTGGCAGATGCCCAAAGTGGAGATTTTTCTTTGTCCAAGAGCCTGGCCAGGAAGGACTGTAATGCCCAGAGAACATGGCTTTACGGATGTCGTCACACAGCTTTCTGCGACAAATCTAAGTGGCTCTCTGGTTTCGAGAGACGTGGAAACACAAATTCATTGTGTTGTCGAACATATCTCATTGACTTACACGGATCCTTTTGACCATTGTCCGCTAACTTTTGCTAGGGGTTCAGGATTGGATATCTTCTATTTGAAAGAGGTGTCTTCACGCAGCAGGACATTTAGGGATTGGATGAAAGATATAAGAAGTATTCCTTTAAAGGATGACTGTTATGCTGCATTGCTTGCGGATGGGGAAAATCTCTCTCAAGAGATCCTAATCAATACAGAGACAGGGATCAATGTCTTTTTAACTGGCTATGTTTTCTACGATTTAAAGTATATCTGGGATGCAACAGCTGGAGAAACGATGGATTATTATCTAAAAATCGAAAATGAATTGATAAATACACTATCAGTGAAGCAAAGCGAGTCCACTCAAATACTATACGTCAGTCAAGGTCGTTGTGAGGGTTTCTTGCTGAAGTACAACAAGCCAAGGCTGCTGCAGTTTGCACACGGAAAATCATCTGCTGAGTCATTTTGGACCGATCCTGTGAATGTAAGAATTTACTTGATTGAAATCTGGTTTATCGTCCTGTTATTATCCCATGCCATCTATCTCTGTCTGTGCAGGTTTTCACCACGGATAGTGGGTCCAGAACTGTCATGCTATCTGACAGTATGATCATTAGAGTTACTTTCCACAGAGAAGGGAAAAAGGGTTTGGTAGTAACGGTGACTAATGGTGCTAAACTGGTTAATTCCACATCAAGTCAAATCCGACTGCAGATAGATCAGGAAGAGAATTCCCTCAAACCAGGAGAGGCAGTCAATATTTTCAACCTGGATGCCTCAATAAGGATAGCCTTAATCGATGCCTGGTCCGACCCAATCAGAATTCTTTCAGATTCCGAGGTTCGTTATCAATAATCCAAGTGCAGCGAAATCAATTTCTCAAAATTGCGTCTTTTGTATGTACAGATGGTCAAAGGGCACAGGGGCACAACCTTGTTGGTCAATAGAGACTTAGGGTCAAAAGATCCAGTTTATCATATATGCTTCCCAGTTACTTTGACAAATCTACTTTCGGAAAAAGTCAAAATTGATAACTATGAAAGCATTGATATCCTCAGGCGTGGCCAAACTGTGGACCTTTCACTCAGCATGGAGGGTGGCCTGCTTGCTCAAGTTTGCCTAAGCATCGAAGACAAAGATAGCTCAATGACAGCACTTCTTTGTCCTGGATACAGGGTATCCGAAGCAATCGCTCCTGATACTAAAAAAGAACCTGAAATGGGCTTAATGGTTCCAGGGCCAGACCAGAGCGATATTCTGATATTCGATGAGCCGACCTCGGGTGTTTCTGTTAAAGCAATTCTAACTTCGACCCTTTCCAGATATAACACCTTAAACCTATCTTTGTCTCCAGAATTGATATTCTCGAATCAAACGAATAAGACAGCGATCTTCAGGGTAAGCATTCAGATTTCAAAAATCTCGAAGTATTGTAGTAAGCTATGAATCACCAATTCATCCAACTTTTATTTCAATGCAGACATCAAACAAGGAGTACAAAGTGCTTCCATACTGTTCACAAGGCATCAATGCAATCGTAGATCTCCTTCAGGTTTTAGTCATATTAGCAGATGAGGTTGAAGAAAATTTTGCAGTCGAAACTTCCAAATTTGATACCGAAATGCCGATGGAGAGCATATTCGACGCTTTCACAAGAGATAACAAGCGATCTTTGAAGATCGCTATCGACGTCAATCATGCCATGGGACAAAAGAAGATTATCATACAACCTTATTTTTTCATCTCGAACAACACAGAGTACTACTTCAATGGCGAGCTTACTGATACATATGGACCAGGATTCACAGGACCTTTGGTATGCCCAACAGATATTTCTTCCGGTGATTTCATTTTGACAAGGTCAAAACTTCGAGTGGATGGAACCTTTTTGAACGTCGATAATCATATCATCTCACTGGAGAGGTTTGGTCCCCGTGAGCAGGATGGCGATCTTTCTTATTTCATCATCGCGAAGTCAGATAGGGTGCACTTAGTTATCACAACCGAAGAGCAAAACATTACTATTTTCAATTGTCTGGATGAAGACATTCTCGTGTCTTTTCTTACCGAGCAGGGTGAGATGCTGAGGTCGATGTATATCATTCAAGGTTCCCAGCATAAGGTCTCTTTGCAAAGATCAGATCAGACTTTAAGATTAACCATTGGAAAGCAAATCAACGACATTCCAATTCAGGATATTGTTATAGGTGCAATGCTTGCCATAGGTGATGCTTTCATATACATGCCTCGAGCAGGTAGCATTGAAATTAGGTCGTGCGATAGAAAAGTTGACCTGTCATTCTCGCAGATGAGGGTATTTTTATCTGGGATTCAAATTTTTTTCTATTACAATCCGAGGCTTCGTGCTGAGCAGGATGCATTGCGTGTCGATCTTAGAGGGATCGAAGGAATTGTAAGGAGAGGGCTCATACCCGAGTTTTCCACGGGTAGTTTGAGCATCTCCGAGCAACGCATGTCATTATCCTGTTTAGAAGAGGGAGAGAGGCTTTGTGGATCATTCTCTAGGCTCCAAATTTGCATTGAGGTAGGTTTACAATATACCAGGCTTTATGGTACAGTTTCAACTCTGTCTAAAACAAAGTCGTCTTTGTAGGGTTTCTTAGATGGGAGCTCAAAGAGTATCGAATATATATGGATACGATGCTTGGAAACGAAGATTTGTCTGGATGATGAAATATTGTCGATGTTTGTCAAGCTGTTCGGTTCTCGAGATTCGACCACTGAGGATGTAGGTCTTCAAGATGTTCTGCGAGCGGAATCTAGGAGTTTTATAGATTGTTCTCTATTAATTAGACGGGTCGTACTTGATGAGATATTGATCAACCTGGATGTGCATTTATCGAAATCTTCTTGGCTGCCGATTGCGGTGGACGCTTCCAGGTACGATCTCACACTTTAGTGTGAGACAAGGTTTTAACCTCGAATTTCGATACGTGCTGAGCTACCTCATTCATATTTGGTGCAGTGCCCAGCTATCCGTTGGAAAGATCGATCATCATTGCCAGAGTACAGTCGAGTCGGTTGGAAGAGTGCTAAAAGATCATTTTGCAGATTGTCTTGTCCGAAGCGCGCCGTATCTTTTCGGATCTTTGCAAGTGTTGTTTGATCCTGTTGGCCTAATTCGCTCGGTTCGCAGAGGTTTATTTGACATGGTTCGTCTACCTTTACAGGGTCTGCAAAACCGATCTCTCGCCTCCTTCCTATCTGGCCTGGGGTATGGCTCGGCAACATTTGTCAGGGAAATTTCATGTAGGTTATTATTTTTTCGTTCTTGCTTAGATTAACATTTGCTGAACATGTATGATTCGGTTATTTTAAATGCAGCTTGGAGCATTGGA
>PJEL010000448.1_pt1 | contig 48099 bp, 36 predicted proteins | sample 1853271 | NCBI WGS metagenome assembly PJEL01 (sample SAMN08108733, study PRJNA415343) | Invertebrate metagenome, whole genome shotgun sequencing project. | host: Globobulimina | place: Sweden: Gullmar Fjord | collected 2015-08
ACAGAACTACGCTGTTTCCCTTTTATTGCCAGTGGCCTGTATATGGCGGCGGCAACTATGAGTATCGAAACCGGTGTTAAACATGTTTATGTCATGATGGAACCTCGGTTAGCACGCAGTATGAAATTTGTTGGTATCAATTTTGTGCAACTAGGAGATGCTATTGATTATCATGGCTTACGTGCTCCTTATTACATCAATGCCAGCATCTTTATGGAAAACTTGTCACCAGGTTTCAAATGTCTTTATAAAAAAATATCTCAAGATATTTCTAAGCATTTAACGATGATTACTTAGTCAGTGATTAATGCGACTAACTAACAGCTAATAAAATGACAGGGAGTTAAAGCAAAATGCTAGATATATTAAAACGAATAGAAAGCGTGCTCAGCGAAAATGCTACATTGGTAACTGAAAATACTGAACTCTCCCACTATCTCAGAGGCACCGAAGGCTTAGATCATTTCCCAAAAAAGCAACGCACTATCATAGGTGCTGTCAAACCTTTCAATAAAGTTGATATCAAAAAGCTATTAGATTTAGCCAATCAGCTCAGCGATAACGAACAATTAAAATTTACTATTCACCCAATCAGTAGTGGCAGAAACTGGGGCTATGGCACCAGCCAACCACCAAAACCCAATTGTAGAAGCTTAATTTTAGACTTATCAACATTAACACAAATAGAATTTGACCAAGAGTTAGGACTTGTCACTTTAGAGCCTGGGGTGACACAAAAACAACTCAGTGCATTTTTAATCGCACAAGGCGATAACTTTATGGTGCCTGTCACTGGTGCAGGACCTGATTGTTCAATTATGGGCAATGCCATTGAACGGGGCTACGGTATCACGCCTCACAGTGAGCACTTCAACGCGGTTAATGCGATTAAAGGCTACTGGGCAAATGGTCGACCATTTCAATCAGCCATTTATGAATTAGACCAATCGGCTGAAAAATTTGTTGATAAAACTTTTAAATGGGGCGTTGGACCACATTTAGATGCCCTATTTACTCAGTCAAGTTTTGGTGTTGTTACTGAGATGACCATACGCTTAGCAGCACGTTCTGCCGCTTTTTCTTCATTTTTCATTCAATTAAAAGACGATGATGTACTTGAGCAAGCGGTGCCGATTATTCGGCAAGTTCTAAGAGAGTACGAAGGAATCGTAGGCTCAATCAACTTAATGGATAAGCGTCGAGTGTTGGCCATGTTCGCTGATAACCCAAACGGCAGCAACCAACATAAGGTCATGTCTGATCATGACGTGAATAAACTTGCTAAACAGCATGACATTCCTGCTTGGACTATTGTTGGCAGTATTTACGGTAGTATGGGCGTAGCCAAAGTAGCACAAAAAGAAATTTCTGCCATTTTTAAAGCATTGCCTGCGAAGCAAATTTTTTCCAATAGTTTATTAGTGCGCGCTGGCAAGTTTTTCATTGGTAACACACCCGAGTTATTTTTCAAATTAATACCACCATTGCAGATGATCAGAGAGCAACTAAAGTCTTTTGATTTAGGTAATGAAATCATGCTTGGTAAGCCAAACAAGGTCGCACTTAAATTGCCCTACTGGCGCCACAACGATAACAATATTTTATCAAATTCAAACTTATCGCCAGGAAAAGATAATTGTGGTTTACTGTGGTATGCGCCACTTGTCACCATGAAACCCGCGGCAATGAAAGACTTTACCCGTTTTATTAGAAATACCTGCCCTAAATACCACATAGAACCCTTTATTACTTTTACCAATTTAAAGCATGATTGTGTTGATAGCACTATCCCTATTGTATTCGACCGAGAGAATGCTCAAGCAGTAGAAGATGCGCATAACTGCCTACAGGAACTTGTTTCGGAAGGGCTGAAGAAGGGCTTTGTGCCCTATCGACTCAATATCGATCAACAGCAAAGCTTACTCAATAAAAGCTCTGATTTTTGGCAAACCACTAATCAATTAAAAATGGTTTTGGATCCAAACAAAATTTTGAGTCCGGGAAGATATAATCCGCTCTAATCTAGCGTCAGCCTTTATCGGTATCGTCCTCAGTTCATTATTTTGTTAAAGCAAGCCGACCCGTTACGGTAAAACAACAAAGTAATGAGCCGAAAAAACACCTAAAAGTAAGATTTACTCAAGAAAAACCTTTGTCGAATTATTTTACACCATCTAAAAGCATACCACTCCAGATGTAAATAAAGCCAACCAAAGCATTGTTTTAATTAAACATATAACACATGGCATACATAATGCTTATAATCTATCAGTAATGATACGATGTTTTACATTCAATTAAATGGAAGAAGTGAAGTATGAACAAACTAATTAATAAAAAGAATATTGTTAGCTTAGCACTTGGTGCAGTGCTGACATGTAGCCAAGCAAATGCCGCTATTATCACTTTTTTTGGTGATGATATCGCTTCAGGTCAATGGGCAACTGACGGTTCAGGTCTTACCAGTAGCTTTGTTGATCAAAGTAATTTAATCGATGGCAGTAACGGCTACTTTATTGAAACTTTTGACAGTGCAACAGCAATGACTGATCTACCAGGCATGTCAGATGATCAATATAACACTGGTGCTGCTGCAGATGCAGCTGGCTGTGGTATAAATACCTTAAGCCAAACAGGAATTTCCGTGACACAAACAGGTGGTGGTTTGGGTGTTGCTGGTAGCAACTTACCTGGACAAGCAGCACGACCAGGCAATACAGGCGCAGCTAACTATGTAGATAATACCTGTTACGGCTTTACTCCTCAAAATGGTAGCTCAGGTACAGTAAGCGTTGATTATAGCGGATTTTTAGGCGCTTTAGGCGGCGCACAATTAGATTACTTTGGTTTCTACTGGGGTTCAGTTGATACCTATAACGACTTTGAATTCTTTAACGATACTGATGGCACCTCAGAAAAAATAACAGGTTCTGAGTTGCTAGCACTGTTAGGTGGCCAATCGGGCAACCAAGGCGCACCAACATCAAATACTTATGTCAACATTGACTTTGACGGATTTTCTTGGAACCGTTTCGTTGTTAACAGCACAGGTATTGCCGGTGAATTTGACAACATAGTAACGGGTTTAACAACTCGTAACAAAGACGTACCAGAGCCAATGTCATTAGCAGTATTTGGCTTAGGCTTATTTGGCTTAGGTGTTGCAAATCGTAAACGTAAATTTCAAAAATAAATCTTTGACTTGTAGTTAGCGGAATATCTATACACCACTCTAACTATCAAATTCAAATATCAAGGCTTACTGCTCAATTCAGTAAGCCTTTTTTATGTAAAATTTTTCACTAGTCCCATAAACGTCAGCTAGACTAGAAAATTACGCTGATGGTAGACAATAGCGAGGCTAATCCGTGCAATGCGCCGCCAGTTGCCAACTCAAAACTGCTATTAACATCATTGTCAAGATTATTTACAAAACCCTATCCTAAAAACAAGATGTACAAAAAACAAACAACTAAGATACTGTATTAGTAAGCAATTAAATAACTGGCACATTGAATGCATTTTCAGCTGAAGTTGTAGAAGTATATTCTTATTAAACTTTTAGGGGATTACCTATAATGAAAAATCTAATCAAGAATACGAATGTGAAAACACTCGCTTTACTCGTAGGGCTATCCTGTACAGGAGCAAATGCCGGTATCATTGTCAACTTTGGCGGCCAAGCAGCAACCGACGGCTCAGGTATCACCAGTAGTCTTGTTAATGCCAATAATATCCAAGACGCATCAACGGGCTTATTTATTGAAACCTTTGATCTTGCTACGTCAATTACAGACATCAATGGCATAATACCTGGCGGGTTAGGTGCCGCAGATGATGGCTTTAATTTTGATGCTACCGCTGATGCTGCCGGTTGTGGCGTAAATACCTTAGGTGCCCCAGGCATTTCTTTTTCAGAAACTGGTGGTGGTTTCGGAGTTGCTATCGGTAATATAGATAACGTCGCTGCACAGCCAGGTAATGGAGGCGGTGCCATTGAAGACACCACCTGTTATGGCTTTACACCAAAAACGGGCTCTTCAGGTACAGTAACTATTGATTACACAGGGTTTTTAGGTTTATTGGGCGGCCCTTTAATTGACTATTTCGGCTTTTACTGGGGCTCTGTTGATGATTATAATGACTTTACCTTTATTGATACTAGCACCGGTGACAGTGAAACAATTCTTGGCACAACATTACTAGCGTTGCAGGGCGGTGTTTCAGGTAATCAAAGTGATCCTGGCTCTAATGCTTATGTGAACATCACCTTTGATGGCGGTTTCGCTTTCGACAAGGTAGTAGTGAACAGTACCGGTATTGCTGGTGAATTTGATAATGTTGTAACGGGTTTAAACAATAGACCAAATGTTCCTGAGCCAGCGTCGTTAGCCATTTTTGGTTTAGGGCTAATAGGTATTGCTTTAAAAAGGCGTAACCGTAAATAAGTTAGACAATAAATCGAAACTAGTTTACTAACTATTATTCATAGCTTATAAAAACCCAGTACATTGGCACTGGGTTTTTACTTTCTCAAGATACAATTAACATTCAACTTACAACAAAAAATTTCAGTTTAGCAATTAACAACTACAGTTTAGCAAGTAGTGCATTGAGCTTTTCTGTTTGTATATCACTGCTAGGTTTTACTTCACTTAGCAATGTTCTGGCTTTATCGTTATTATTATTGATAATTAATAATTCGATGTAATTAAGGGTGATATCAACATCTTTACCCTTTGAAAGCGAATATGCTTCCTCAGCTTTACCCAGTGCAGCAACTTTATCACCCGACTTCAATAAAACTTGTCCGTAAGTATCAGATATATTAGGAACGTTACCAGCTAATTGATACGCTTTTTCGACATAAGCTAGTGCCGCATCGAAATGATTAGCCTCCATATTTAGCCAAGCCAAATTATTCAGAGCAACGGCATTATTAGGCTGACTCTCAATAATAACCTCATAGGCCTCTAATGCCTTTTTTGGTTCAGCTTGTGTATAGAAGTTAGCTAGCAACTCTCTAATATTAGCAGCCCCTTGGTTTTTCTCTAGGTGTTGCTCTAGTCCTGCTATTGCCTCTGCTCGTTGATTATTTCTTATTTTTGCCGCGGCAATAAAAATGGCATTTTGGCTTGAAGGGATTGCTTGATAAAACTTGGCCAATAATGGAATAGCCTTGCTATAATCGCCTTCAATCAATAAAATTCGCCCCTGCATACCTTGCTGATTCGTTTCGCTTAACCCTTCAGCTTTCAACGCTTGAAATAAAATTTTAGCCTCGCTGATTTTTTGAGAGTCGAGCAGCAATTTCATTTTTGCCAGTTGCAATATTTTATTATTATTGGGTTGGCTAAGCATGGCTTTATCAATAACATTAAGCGCTCGACCTAACTGTTTAGCTTGCGAGTGAGCATTAACTAGCAACAATACCGGTTCAATATGATACGGGTTTATTAACAACCAATCTTGCGCAATGTTTTTAATTTCGGCGCTATTGTTTTGTTTCATTTGAGCAACTATTTTCAGCTGCCACAATTTTTTCGGCGACTTAATCGATGCAGAGTAAGAGGATAGCACTTCATTAGCATCATTAAACTTTGCTACTTCAAGCAGCACTTCCGCATATAATAAGCCATATTGAATATTGCTTTTATTACCTTTATACAAAGTTTCAATCTTATTAAGGGTCGCGTCATCTTTAACGATGAAATAGTGCTGCTTTAAAATGCTGACATTTTTTGGGAATAACGATACTGCCTTGCTTGACCACTCTTTAGCATCATCATCTAGACCTTGACGTAGTGATAAGCTCGTTAGCTCTTTTAAAGCAAATAAGTTTTTTGGCTGTAATTCAATACTTTTCTTTAAGGTTTCTGCCGCTAGCTCGTTATCACCTTGCTTAATTTGTATTGCCGCTTGTATATTATAGCCTTCAGCTTTTTCTGGATGCGATTTTTGCCATTTTTTAGCTATGTTTTCAGCTTGAGTAAAATCACCACTTTCGATAGCTAAATAAGCAAGAGCAAGTTCAGCTCCTTTCATATTAGGATCTTGTGCTACCGCCTTTTCCAAATCTTTAATACCTGAAGGATCATTTAACATCAACTTTAAAAATCCCTCACGGACACTGCTTTTCGCACTAGAGGGGTTTGCAGCGGATGTTTGTCTCGTCAGCTTTTCTGATATTTCCTTCGCCTTTTCAAAAGCACCTAATTTTGCAAGCTGAAAGCTTAATGACGATAAAAAGTTTATATCATCTTCAGAGGTTGGGTGCAGATCGCCAATGCTTTCATCCAAATCTGTTACTAAACCAAGTTGTAATTGATTAACAGCAAACATTTTACGGGCAGGATGCTCTGGGGCAAGATATTTTACTATCGGCTTTAAATGCATATAGCTTTGTTCGTAGCTATTTAGAAAGTAAGCACTAATACCCGCTATCAGCTGCAAATAAGGCTTATTAAAATTGCTAACAAGCGCTTTTTCTGCGTGAGACTTTGCTTCTTTATAATTTTTTGCATGAAATTTAACGGCTGCTTTTACATAATGGGCAAATGCTTGATTAGGAAAGTTACTTAAAATTGTGTCAGCGTATTTTTCAGCCTCCTCAAAGCGTAATTCTTTTAGTAACGATTCAGTAAGATAAACAGAGCCAATGCCTGACAACGGCTGTAATTCAACATAACGAGCAAAGCTCTTACTCGCTTGAGAAAAATCTTTTGTCGCGGTCGATATTTGCCCTTGTAGCATCAAGGCATCAGGATTATTTGGTGCTTGAGCTATCACATCGGCAATTAATACCTTGGCCTCATCAGGCATATTATTTGATAAACTTAAATAGCTACTCGCCATCAACGAGTAAATATTTTTAGGGTCAATGGCATTGGCAAGGCTAGCAGCGGTCTCTGCCTCTTCTTTATCGTCCGTTCTCAGTGCGGCTAATACTCGATAAGAATAATATTGACATTTCGCTTCATCAGACAACTTATTGCTATGCTCAACAAGTGCTAACACGCCAATGTCATCTTCAACAAGCACATACGCTCTGGCTAATAAGGGAATCGTTTGACTGTGGGGATAATCGAAACTTACGGCCTTTTCTAACTCTTTAACCGCATTAACTCCACTGCCTTGCTGCAGATACGCTTGACCTAGCAAATAACGCGCTTCTGGATTTTTAGGTGCCAATTGAATAGCATTTTTCAATTCAATAATAACTTGATTTGTTTGACTAGCGTCTGTCAAGCTTTTTGCGGTAGCGATATGTGAACTTGCCGTTTCTTGTTCACCACAGCTAACTACGCCGATTAACAAAACAAGCCAACATACAATAATTTTTATTAGTCTCATGATATCATCCTTTTTAAGTCAAAGACTTTGGCTCAGCCGCCAACTTTTTTCTTGCTTTATTCGACAACATGACATGTTACCGCCAAAACTTATGCTTTTATTAGCCATAAATACTAGCATAGAGCCTGTAAAGATAACATCCATCAATTTTAATTGCTTGGTCGATAATCATGCTAAAAATAACACCATAATAACAAGTTGCTAACCAGCAGGCAGTACTGTTAAGGTTACTAAAGCACAGACGACCTTATTCAGGGTAAGTTGAGGATTGTTCTAGGATTTATCTTTAGACATATTTTTCGTATTTAACAAAAACAAAGTAAGTTCAATGAAGCCAAAAAACCACAAAATTGTAAGTATTGCCCAAGATAATGCAGCGTTCATCACTATGATGTTGCTCTTTATTGTTATTTGGCTATTAAATATCCCAATTGCTGAAACACTTTGGCGCCATAGCTTTGATGATGGAACATACTCCCACAGCTATTTGATCCCTGTTATTATACTTTATTTGTACCATAACCTCGCAAGAATCGGTATGTTGCAATTCAGCCAAAAAGCCACAATTTCGAAAGTACTATTGCTGATATTTAGTTGTATCTGCCTCTTTTTAACCTCTACAGCGCAGTTGAGCACAGGTTATTGGCTGGCAATACTTTTAGTTTGCTTGGCTGCAATTAACTTATTATTTCGTTTCAATTGGTATCTGCTTTTTCCAGCAACACTCATGGTCTTTATTTTCCCGATATGGGGCACCCTCGTGCCTTTATTGCAAAGTGTTTCAACAACAGCCGTGAGCTTTATTATGGGCTTTAGCGGTATCCCTATTTATGTCGAGCAACAATTTATTACTATTCCAGCAGGGGTATTCGAAATTGCAGGCGGCTGTAGTGGTTTAAGATATCTTATTGTTTCTTTAGCTATTAGCTCATTATTTATATTTTTATATATTCAAAATGTGAAACGTGCTGGTCTATTTTTAATGGTGGCAATTTTAGGTGCGTTATTAACCAATTGGATTAGAATTACCACTTTAATTGTTATTGGTGATTACACGGACATGCAGAGTAGTTTGATGACGGACCATAATGCTTTTGGCTGGTATTTATATATCCCCTTTATGCTTATATTATTTCTTTGGGGAAACAAGCTCTCAGATTATGATTTGATTAATGTGACAAATGATAGCCAATCAACTGGTTCAGGCCCAAATGTTAACGGCTTAGTCATACTATTACTTAGCATATTGATTACTTCCACAAGCATAGGTAGCACTTTCTTTGCCAATGAATCATCAGATATAATCACAAGCGAACTTAGCACAGAAATAAAGCCAGCGATTAACTTTTATGCAGCCGTAACACAAGAAAATGAAACTAACAGCATTAAGTTAACCTACTATTTCGATGGCAGTGAATTAGATGGTAAACCAAGTTATTACGCTAATAACGTTATCCCTGCCGGCTGGAAAGCCATAGCGCAAGAGCAGCATCAAAAAGGCCAAATTTATAAAGTGTCAAATGGCTATAAAAAAGCATTAGTTGTGGTTAATTATGAAATTAACCAGCAGCAATTCTCCACACTTAAAGCTTTTAAAGTCGCTCGATTAGCTATGGCAGTAAAACATATCAATCAAACAAAATTACATTGGTTATTTATCGCATGTCAGAACACATGTGTGGCTGAGGTAGACTTACTTTAGTCACGTATCTTTTAGTAAAGATTAGCGACAAACTGATTCTAATGAAAATTATGCCGATTCAGCTATCTAAGTTAATATTTTTCAAGATTTTGACCTAGAATAAAATGTGCAAGCCAAGGTAAATCACTGGTCGTAGAATACATCCATGCAAAACGTCGTGGCGGTTTGATTTCCCAATACTCTTTTGGCTGTTTACTTTTTTGCTCTTTCAACCATTTAGAATAACCGCTACTGCACTGCTCAACAAGCGAACTAAACAGGACTTCAACAATGAAACTATCCTGATTACTCTGCCGCTTAATATAAATGGATTTACCGAGTAATGCCCCAACATCACATGCATGCTGAGGATCTGTCCACTGATTGAGTTCTTCTTGTTTTGCATTATCTATCGAGACAATATATTTAGGAATGACAATATTTTTCACCCTTTTATCGCCATAATAAATACCGTAATTTAAAACAAAGTCGCCAAAGGCATCAATTAATGAAGCTGCTCGCTTATCGCCAGTTAAAATATAGAAGCGCCAAAGTGCATCACCTAATAATGCCATCATCCACGGTGAGCATGCGGGAGATTGATCTCCCCACCCTTCGTGAGATTTAAAGCCATGTTGTGGACAACCTCGCAATTGCCAATCATTATCAGGACTAAATGTCATTGCCACCGTAGCTTCGATAATACTGTTAATACGCTGTAATGCACGATCATCACTAGTAACTTCCCAATAGGAAATAGCGACATTAAGTGCTGCAGCTTGATTACGTTCAGTCCAGAAACCTCGCGCTAAATTATAGTTTTCATCCCAATCCAATGATCGCTCAAAAATTTTTTTTAACACTTCTTTTGCTTCATTGTCACCGCTGAGTAAATATCGGTAGAGTAACCCTTTTGGCATTAAGTACTTAGGATCAAACTGCTTTTTCAGCTTAAACTTACCAGTTTCATCAATATAACTAATATAAACTTCAGCTTGCTCATTAGCTTTTTTTAACCACTTTCGTTGACCCGTCATTAAAAACAGTTGATAAATGGCTTGAGGTCGATCATATAACCACTGAGAAGGCTTACTCTGGGGATAACCTTTTTTTGTGAGTAACTCTTTATCAGTCACGTAATTAGCATATTTCTTCTGAGGCTCAATATACCAGTCAACTTCAAGACCCCGTTGTTTAGGGTGCAGCAACATAGCACTAGTCAACCAGCTAATTTGAGGATATATCAACTCAGCATCACGAAGAACAAAGCGCTCTTTTGTAAAAAAAGATATATTCGATTTTAATTGTTTGCTAGATAGGGCATCGTTTTGCCAGCGTAGGGTCAGTGTTTGATAGAACCCCGCCGGAATAGGTAATTCTATCAGCAGCACTCTGACATAGTCGGTGCTAGCTAAAGAAGGCCATTGGTTTACTATAAAGTAATTTGCGCTAATAACTTTATTGTTCGAAAACAACTCAAGTAAACTTTGAGATTTTATAGTTTTTAGCGGTACAGGTAAAATAAGAAATTGAGATGTAGCCTCAGAACTAAGGCTTAAACTTTCTAAGTCAAAGGTAACTTCAGCTGTTTGAGCATAAAGGGAACAGCACCCCCCTAAAAAAAACCAAGCGACAACATTAACAATGAATTTAAGCACTAATGACCTCCTAATAACAACGTTGCTTTTACTGGCCTGTGATCCCCTCTGTAAGCATCTAATACTTTTACGTTGTTTATTAATATTTCGTCTGAATACAATATATGATCAATTCGAACACCATGCCATGAAGTAAACTTAGTATAATTAAAACCTGTTGCAAGTTTCGAGAGTGCATTGTTAAGATCGTTAAATTTTATTTGATACAAAGGGTCATCTTCCGGCATATTAAAATCTCCCGCGATAACAACGTTCTCTAAACCTTTTCTCCAATGATTAAGGGAATCAGCTTCTAGTTCTCGTTTATTTTCTATTTCTCGAGCCAATTCTGACTCAAACACACCATAACGAAGTCCCATCAACACTGAACGAGGAGTTTCCATATGAACATTAGCAATCACAAATGAATTCCTTGAGGTCGTAACTTGATACAGTGCTGCAAAATTCCCCCAACCCTTAAACATTTTTCGATTAAAGGTGCCAAGCCTTTCAAATGGATATTTACTCGCAATACATAAGCCCGAAATACATTCACTTTGATATGATTCATCCAAAATTTTTGATAGTTCTATTTGCCTAGCTTCCTGCAGTAATAGTACATCTGGATCTTCGAGCAATATCAATAATTGGATAACTTCTTTTGTACCACCCCCACCAATATTAGCCGTGATCAGCGTGAATTCTTCGCCCTTTATTACATTAGGTGAGGGCGTTGGCAGTTGAAAGTCTAAAAAGTTGAATGACAAGAGAATTAATGAAGTAAAGATGCACCATTGTATCTTAGTAAAATTACGCCAAAACAAACTGATTGAGAGCACAAGTAACAGTAACCACCAACGTGGCGCAAATAACAACAAATATTTAACCACTAAGACACTGTCAAAGGCCGGCCACCACGGCAGCATTGTCACGATAATACAAAGCAGAACGCAAAAATTCAAATATAATCTAAGAGTATTTTTCACCTTCTTAAAGCCTTAATATTACATCTATTGTTGGTAAATTTCGGCATACTTATTGGCTGATGCTTGAATAGAAAAATTTTCATTTATATAATCGAAAGCTTGTTCGCCCAGACTATATGTAAGCTGCCGGTCCTGAATAATACTTTGAATAATGTCAGATAACTTTTTATTATCATCATATTCAAATAACCATCCAGTCTGATTATCTACAACGAGTTTAGGGTTACCACCGACGTTAGTTGCTATCACAGGTATTTTATTCGCCATGGCTTCGATAATAACCATAGACAAACCTTCGGTTTCCGAGCAAACCACCAAAACATCAAAATTTGAATAAATTTCTTCCCTATCATTTACCATACCATGAAAAAAGACCTTTGCTTGCGGTAACTGATCTTGATGAAATATTTGTAAGTCGGCTAAACAATCGCCATCACCATAAAAATGCAGCTCTACATCAGTTTTCAACTGTTTTGCTTGTAACTGAATTGCCTTTAGCAAACCTAATTGGTTTTTTAGTGGCACCATTCTACCGACAGAGCCAATTCTCAAGCGATTGCTAGTCGGTTTATTTTTCTGTATCGGCTTAATTAACACGCCATTATCAATAACAATACTCGGAACTTTATTCCAGCCATGGTTATGATGAAATATGTCACGGCCTTCCTGAGAAACAAAAGTCACAGCATCGACATACTTTTCCATTTGCCGATGTAATTTAGGCCAAAACAACTTAGATAGTGGTGCCGCGCCATGGCGAGTATAAATTACTTTCGATTTTAGGAGTGGAAAGATATAACTTAAGAACTTGAGTACAAAAGGAGAATGAATATGAATAACATCAAATTTTCGTAAAGCAAAAAGAACTTTAAGCAGTTTAACCAAACGGTTATTCGCATAACGATAAACCTTAATACCAATATTTTCGGCTTCAGCAACAAGAGTTTCTTGTGGATCTCCAAGAGACACAATTACCGGTTCTATTCCTGACTTTTCTAACTGTACTGAACATAAATCAATGACAAACCTTTCAGCACCACCAATATTCAAACTCCCAATAATATGAGCAACTTTTACCACTTTAATACCTTCATTATATTATGATTATTTTCTATCAAAAAAGCTGCATAGGTTATCAACCGTTAATACCCAAACGAGCAAAATGTAGCCTTGATAATTACCTCGACAGACTAGTCTCTTTTTGGCTCTGGGCTGCCAACCTCTTTAGATAACTGCCGAGCTTGTCCAATAGGATCGGCGAGTGGATCCCACTCTTTACAAAATATTCGTCGGCATAAGCCGGTAATTTTATTGGCCAATGGAATAGGAATAAACAAGAACCGACACAGTAAAAACACTTTTCGTCTAAAAACCCAGTTATAAATTGATTGTTCAGAATAAAACTTATAGCCCCATCGCTTCTCAAACATTCGACTCGATTCTTCATTGAGCTTTTGATCCCAAACAAAGAAAAAATACTTCATATCTTTAATGGTCATACGTGTGCATAAATTATCAAAGATCACTTTAGAATTAGGATTAACGACCATAGTTTTTCCTTGCGCCCGCAACTGCATAGGAATATCTATTTGCTGGCGCATAACCATTGCTGGGAAATCAATTTCTTGTAAGTCTTCAGTTTTAAAAGCAACGGCATGCCACTCAAATGTTTCTGTGGTTCGAATCTCGTTAGGCACATTACTTAATAGCTCTCGGCGATATTCTTTACTTTCAATTAGGTAGTCTTCACCATCATACTCAACAACCAATATTTTAGATGTGTAAAGGTGATTACGAATTTCTGCCCCTTGATCGACGCCTTCTTTCTCTAAAATCAACGGCGAAACGAAAGACGCACCAGCGGCAATACTTTCAAGTAGAGGAGGCATCCAACCAGGATAAACAATGGTATCATTTTCCACCCAAACTAAAATATCAGAGGTAACGTTAGGCACTATATTCTCGAATAAGCTCATTGGTATGACCATACCATCAAAGTTCATAATACGAGCATTAGGATCCGCTGCTATTTTGGCGGCAACCTTAGTCATTAAATCAATTGGGTAACCAACATCAGGTATAATTAAATTAAATGCCTCATCGGTATTGTCATACACAGCATCAATACATTCTAAAATACCGTAGTAACGCTCTCTTGGCGCAATCACTATAGTTATCGTTGTCATCTAACATCTCACTTTAATACTTAGCATTGTGATTTTAACACAAGAAAAATCACCTAAAAATAATTTCACTAATCTTACTCAGCAGTGCTTAAGCACTTGATGATAAAAGTCTACATGCCGATTGACATAGTGCTCTCTCGTAAAATTTTGATGGCAACGTCGTAAAGCATTCAAACCCATGCTATATCTTAACGTTGGATCAATAATTAATTTTTCCGCCGCATTGGCAAGTAATGACGGCGAATCACTTTCAACAAGTAAGCCAGTTTCATTATCCACAATGGCCTCAGGAACTCCGCCAATTAAAGAGCCAACAATAGGCAGCGCTGTCGCCATCGCTTCAAACAACACTGTAGCGCCATTTTCTTCACGTGGTGTATGTAAAAAAATATCAAAAGCATCAAAGTATGACTCTGGATCACTTTGAAAACCTGCAAAGTGGACTCTTTTAGTGCCATAACTTGAGATGATATCATTGAGCCTTTCGGTGTCTTTATCGTTACCTTTACCTAAAATTAATAAATGAACATTTTCAGCTTTAGTTCCTAATTGTTGCTGTAATTCACTAAATCCCTTTATGACCACATCAATGCCCTTTTCTAAGCCAAAATGCCCCATAGCACCACAAACAATATCACCTGGTAAAATTTGGTACTGTTGACGTACACGTTCACGAACTTCAGCACTGTAATTAAAGCGGCTTATATCTGCGGATAGGTTAATTAATTGTAATCTTTTTGGCTTAATGAGATTGCTAGCAATGAAATCTCTGCCTCGAGCATTTGAAACGGTAATCACTCCTTCACTAACGAGTAGAGAGAAGACATTTCTAACTTTATTTCTCAGCTTAGCCGTTTCAAAATTCAATGAACGATGAAAGGTCATTATCTGTGGAGGTGTTTTCTTTAAAGTCCACTTAGCTAGTGATGAATAAAATAAACTTTTAGCATCATGCGTGTGAATAATATCTATATTATTCACATTACAAAATGCGACCAATTGTGCTACAACGTTGAAGTCAAATAATTTAGTTACACCAAAATCAATAATTTTCTCAAAGTTTTCTGCCAGTTCATCATCACTGCCACGATGGGAAATACAACCTAAAAAAACTCGATGCCCTGATTTCTTTAAACCAACGGCTAGATTTTTAATCGCTTCTTTACGACCGCCATTCTCAAACGATATAGTTAACTGTAATACGTTTAACGACTTGGCTAAATCTGGCATAAGATGTCCCTGTTGCTCTCAGTGTACAAATAGCGATTACTAAATATTAACACATTAAGTGTACTAGTCTAACTTAGCGTAAAAAGAGTGATACTTTTTGAAGTTACACTTACTAACTAAAGTAAAAAACACTTAAAAGTAAACTTTAACGAGCAGGATTCTTGCTAGCAGCTTGCCGATACGTTATTTTGTTAGCTAACGACTTGACTAACATATGACATGAATTAATTTGGCCTTAACTATTCAAACCATAACAACAATTTCACAACTAAAATTATTATGGGACAAACAGCCAAACCTTCCTCAACCAACGGTATTTAATTCTCCGCAATGGCTATTAACTTGGTTAACACACTATTGGCAACCTCAATGGCAACTATGTTCATATGCTATTTATCAGCACGAAAAACTTGTCGCCTTCGCACCATTTTATATTCAAACGGCGCAACATTGGTTTGATATCTCTATATTATACCCATTAGGCCAAGGGGAGCCTGAACAATCAGAAGTAGCTTCTGAATACACTGATATCTTCATTTTCTCCCGTTACGAAAAAGAGGTTATGACGTTACTCAGAAATAAACTTAATAACTTAGCTATAGACCAAATTATATGGCGAGCTAACTTACAAAATAGTTACATCAATAAATTGTTATCAACATATGATGTAGGGATTAAACCTTCAGGTTTAACTCGATTTATAATCACTACCAATAACTGGACAGTGAGCCAGATAAGTAAAAACAATCGCTCTAGATACAAACGTTCAATAAATCAACTAAAGAAAATCAATGCACATTTTGAATGGGTTTGCCCTGAAAACTATCAAGAATATTTCAATAAACTAGCACTGTACCATCAAAATCGCTGGCAAGAGAAAAATAAAGCAGGTGCATTTTCAACACAAAAATTTTGTGATTTTCATCAGGCATTACTACAAGATAACGCCGCTAGAAACGTAAAAATGAGTGCCGTTGTCATTAACGGTACTCCTATTGCAATTAACTATTACTTGCTTGACGACAATACACTTTATTTTTACCAAAGCGGTTGGGATATAATTAATTACGCAAAACTTTCAATTGGAATGGCATTGCACCTATGGAGTATAGAAAATAATCCCCTCGATTATTATGACTTTATGATGGGATCTACTCACGATAGCTATAAATCAAAATTTAACACTACAACATCACCAATGAATAATATTGATTATCAACTGCAACCTTGGAAAATAAAATTACACAGGCTTTTAAGTAAGTTAACGAAATCTTCTCATTAGAATTCAACTACAACAATTAAGATAGTAGCCAATTAAAATGATTTGATGGATAATGTCTTGTTAATACAGTGTAATAAATCTCATTATCTTGATGTAATGAGCCACAATATAAAATTATAATAATGGATTAATACAGTATGGCTCGTCATTTTCCTGTTGCGGAAGATAAAGACTCCTCTATCGCCTTTTTCTTTTTGTTTTTATATACCGCGTCTGTATTGATTAGACCTCATGAAATGTTTTTATTAAGTGTTGAGTGGGTAACTATTAAAGTATTTGCCATCTTAGCTTTTGTATTTGCCCTAACATCACTAAGACCTCTAAATATTTACCCTCAACATTGGATGATGCTAGGCTTAGTGCCACTAATCGCTATTTCAGGTTTTCTAAATGGTTCAGGTATGTTTGGTGTCGAACAGTCTCAAAAACTCTTTATTAGCTCTATTATTCCACTTTTTCTTTTTAGCAATTGTATTACCAGCATTAAACGCCAGCACCTTTTAATGATCGTCTGCCTAGTTGCTGCAATGTTAATGGTGCATAATGGTCATGTTCAACAAACAGCATTCCAAGGGTTTGGTTGGGCGTTAGACACCCATTCTGTTGGCTATATATTATTAGGTGAGCGGCGCATTACTTATTTAGGTTTTTTTAACGATCCTAATGATCTTGGCATGTTTTTGGTGATGAATATTCCGTTTGCAGTTTATTTTTACAATAAAGGAAAGTTTCTTTCCAAAGTCACAATGCTAGCGATATTGGCAGCTATTGGTTATGGTATATACCTCACAGGTTCTCGAGGTACAGCTCTCGGTGCAGGGGCATTGATAGGTATTTATTTTTTAGTAATAAGCGCAGGCCCTAAACTCATTATTTTATCAGTAATGTCAGCACCAATCGTCGCAACCGTAATTGTTTCCTTACAAAATAATATCGATGCTTCTGCCGATGGTCGATTAGAAGCATGGTATGCCGGAATATTGATGCTAATTAACAGCCCCATATTTGGCATAGGTAAAGGACGATTTTTTGATGAGCATGGTTTAGTCGCTCATAATTCATATATTCATGTCGCTGGAGAGCTTGGCGTACCTGGCTATTCTTTATGGGGCGGAGCTTTAATATTTACAGTACTTACGGGCTATTTATTCATTAAAGCAAGGAAAAAATTAACTCTGAAAAATAATGCAACAAATGAAGAAAAAATCATATCAACAGAATGCCAAAATGAGTTAGCCATAAATAAAACAATATTTTTCTCAATGATTGGTTTTATGGTTACCGGCTTTTTTATTAGCAGAATGTACACACTCTTACTTTTTGTATACATGGGAATGGCACTAGCATCCCACATGAGAGTTATAAAATTAGTGCCCGAATTTAAAGAATATTTTAATAAATCACTTGCTATCAAAAGTATGCTCTATTGTTGGGTAATAATACTAGCAGTCTATTTAGCTTTAAAATTAGGACTATAAAATAATGCTAAGTACTAATTCTTCACGCCTAATCGATGTAATTAGCAACAAAAACAATAACTTTAATCTCATTAGAATAATTGCCGCTACCGCAGTTATTTTTAGCCATAGTTTCCCATTATCAATAGGGAAGCAAGGTTTCGAGCCTGTTTTTTCTTTGCTAGGTATTAGTACAGGTGAAATAGCTGTTAATATTTTTTTTATTACCAGTGGCTTTCTCGTGACTCGAAGCTTGCTTTTTAGAAATAACTTGCACCAATTCATTGTTGCAAGAGTACTACGTATTTACCCTGCTCTAATAATCTCTGTCTTATTTTGCGTTTTATTAGGCTTAATTGTTTCGACCTTCGGTATGAAGCAGTACTTGACTGATAATGAAATTATAAAATTCATTATTTATAATAGCACGATCATAATAACCGACTATCAAACTTTACCGGGGGTCTTTGAACAAGCTCCGTACGGATCAAGCGTCAACGGCTCTTTATGGACATTGCCGTGGGAGCTAAGGATGTACTTAGTGCTTTTAGGTATAGGAGTTTTAATTACCTTGTCAAAGGGCCTAAAGCATAAAATTAACTATATAATTTTGCTAATTGCGGTTAGTAGTACGGTAATCAATTTTAATTATCACTTCAATCAAGAAGTTCACTGGTTTTATAGTAAGGCCGCCCGGTTTCTATCAGCCTTTTTTTTAGGCGGTTGCCTATACACGTTTAGACATAATATTTTATTAAGTAGAAGACTACTATTATGTTGTTGCCTTTTATTAGTAATATCTTTTATCGTTAGTAAAGACTTTCTTTTTATATCATTTACACTCCTCAGCCCATATATTGTTTTATGTATTGCCTACTTACCTAGAGGGAGAATATTAAACTATAATAAGTTAGGGGATTACTCGTATGGCATATATATATATGCTTGGCCCATCCAGCAAACGTTAGCGATAAGTTACATTGGTATTAAACCAACTGAAATGATGCTTTTTACATTCATACTAACACTCACCTTGGCAATATTTTCTTGGCATTTTATAGAAAAGCCAACAATGGGACTCAAAAAATACTTCATGTAGCGCTATTGTTGGAATTTATTTTGAATTACTTATAAGTCATCTACCTTTGAGGCAATGTCAAATCTCACTATTCAATACAATCAACGAAGTTTTCAAAGGATTCTTTCGCTTGCTTAGCAGCTTGGGCTTTAGCGTTAATAAATCTAGTCTTGTATTGACTTGTACCTTGTAGAAATTCTTCTAACAGCGGTAACAATGCTTCATGACTGTTAATTGCGGAATTTAGATCTCGGGAGAAATCACTCAATCCTAACATTTCCATCATGCCTGCCATTTTATGTTCATAACTGAGACAAATGGTTGGTGTGTGATTGTTAATAGCAAAAATAACTTGGTGAAGCCTTGCTGAGATAGCGAAGTCAGCCTCCCTAATGATAGCCTGATATTCATCGGTATCAAGGCGGTCATCAACAATAATGCAGTTATTTTTATATTGACTGTCAATCAAACTCTCAAAATAAAAGCTATCATCAGCGTTATCCCCTCTCCCATACGTGTGCGGAAGCATTACTACATCTTGGCCATTTTCAACAATTTTTGATATTATTTTTTTATATAATTCGTCTAAGTTTGTTTGCGATTGGTCATCGAAATCGGGATGCCAATTGTTAAACCTAGAAGGAACAAAAACAGCATAATTACTGTCCCGACCTCCTATAAGTTTACTATCTAAGACATTATTTGGTGTATTGCTATATACCACATCAATGGCTGGAAAATAATTTAGACCTAGCATACCAGCAAGCTCTTGACTTTTCTTTTCTCTCAAGCCATTAAATTTAGAGCTTTGGAGACACTTTATAGATTGATTGATAAAAAATCTGTCAAGTTCTGAGTTATTCACAAACTTTCCAATGGACCTAGAGTAAATAGCATACTTTACCTCAAAAGAACGCGCTATAGCTAAGCTCCATAGCACAGACCAGTCTTGATAGGCGCCTATTTCCAGACCTCCTGGAGCTAAAATAGCTACATCAGCATTGCGTATATGGCTTGAATAATTCTTGTATCCTGGTAAATATTGTAGAAACTTAAAAAGTATTGGTTTTTGCAGGCAAACTTTTGTGATTCTCCAACGATCAAACAAACCGAAATCAATGCAGTTTACATTGTCCACATTGTCAAATAACGGATCGTGTTCCTTACTTGTAAACAAGCACTCGATAGTGGCGGAGGGATACTTTGTTTTAATAAGGTTCACAATTGCTTTAAATGCAGCATAGTCACCTTTATTCTTTGTCGGTTGGTTCAATATAACAAATTTCATAATATTTTTACTCGCATACTGCTTAAGTTAGGTACTCTTTTAATCAACTTTGCCTAGCCTTACCTTTTAGCCAAGCCATTCGTAATACTTTACAATGATAATTTTTTCTAGAAAAATTATCATTGTTTAATAAGTAACTTTATTTCCCACAAAGCTTTCTTATCAAATATATATAATGCAAATAAGAAAACACAGCCACCAATACCTATTTGACATAAAAGATTTATTAAGGATGTTTCCGTTAACAGCTGTTTGAGTCCAAAAACACTCACTAGCATTGCAAAACCAGCTAAACTTGGTGCAACAAATAACTTACCAATTTCCCATGGCGAGATATTAAATAAACGACTGTTTCTTTTAACGACGATAATAAATGCAAGTGGAAATCCGATAGCCCACGCACCAGCTAAACCTATTGCACCATATTGTATTCCAAAGAGTATGCTAGACATCATTATAAGGATCATTATCCAGATATTTTTTATCATATGCCCAACCTTACGTTGACTTTTTAATGCCGGCCCAAACAATTCCTCACAAAACCGCAATGGCATGATTAACAAAATAATCATTGTCGGTACAACGGCATCCAACCACTTTTCACCGAGGATAATTGGAATAATTAGATCCACTACTGAAGCAAGCCCCCAAAATACTGGAATAGTAATCAATAAGCTTAATTTCTGCGCCTTAATTATGTAGTTATTTATCTTTTCAGGTTGCTCTTGAATTTTTGAAAAAGCAGGAAAAGCAACTTGCTTCAACAATGGTAATATTTTTTTTTGTGGCATCAGGGCAAATTGCAAGCCTATTGCAAATAAACCTATTTCCACTGCTGACATGTAACGACCTGCAATTGCAATATCCATATGCAGGAATATATACACTAAGATTGTGTTCCCAGTAAGTAAACTACCAAATTTCAATAACGGGGTAACTTCAGAAAGTTTAAAACTGGGCAAATATCTTATGGGGCTTATAATTAAGGTCATGATGGTACGCAAAAATATGGAGACTATTTCCCCATAAATTAGAGACCAAAAACCGTAACCTAAATAGGCCATAACTAGCGTCGTAATAGCCGCAGAAATATTTGCAATCGCAGCAATTATCGACACTTTCTTAAATTCTAAGTTTCTTGCTAATATCGCTGCTGGAATAACTTCAAAAGCTAAAATGAGAAAACAGAAAGCGTTAACTTTCAAAATCTCAGTGACAATATCTGATTGGTAATATGCACCTATAAAATCAGCAATAAAGACTTGCAAGGCAAATAAACTTGAATGAACTATTAAGATCATGCCAAATATCTGTCTTAAGGTCTTAACTGTTAGCTCTTTTGATTGAATTATAGATGGAGTGAATAAAGAGCCAATGAATAACGTAAGAAAACTAAAAAAAACATCGGCCATCGCGACAACACCATAATCTTCAGGTGCCAATAAACGTATCACCCAGAAGGTCATAGCCCACCGCATAATCTGTGTTACTATTTTCCCTAGTGCAACCCACTTTAACGAATGGAGAACTTGTGCTTTTAAATCTATATTGTCGTTCATGATGTATCGTAACCTTTAGTTATGCGGATTTTCGCGCTGCTAGGCCACGTTTTATTTTTTGCAGTATTTGCCATATAAAATTTGGTATAAATTTGAAAATCACCCCTTTGATATAGCAAGGTATATTGGGTTTTGTTCTATGTGCTCGAAGAAAGGTCTCGCCCGCTAAATCATAGAGACCAGAGAAAATATAAGAATAAGCATAACGAATATGTAATTGCTGTTTAATCAAGGCCCAATGACTATTTTTGAAGTTTTCAGTCGCAAGTTGCTCTATTTTGTCTAAGCAAACAATTTCCGCTTCATGCATTTTTTCATCATTTAACGAATAGTTGTCACCATGAAATACATGTACGGCAAGATGCTCTGCAACAAAGTCAAATTCACAAACCATGGCTAATTTCAGCCACAAATGCCAATCATCCACCCCCATAAGTGCTCTATCATCATCAAAGCCTTCTACTTGTTGCAAATACGTTTTACGAGCAACAGCGGTACAACAAGTCAGCATGTTCATCTTTACTAAATGATTAAACACTTCACCGCGATGCTTGTCTTTAAATCCAGGAGTAGATTGCTTGTTATACAAAACATAATCCGCAATCGCGCCACAATAAACTAAGCCGACCCTACTATTATCAAACAAGGGCATCTGCTGACTAAGCTTACTTGGTAACCACAAATCGTCTTGGTCACAAAATGCGATAAAGTCACCTACAGATTGCGCAATACCAAAATTACGCGCATATGCAACACCGCCATTGGGATTAAAAAAAGCCTTGATTCGATGGTCTTGTGCTGCAAGTCTAGTGATAAGTACTTTTGAATCATCTTTAGAGCCATCATCAACAAGAATAAGTTCAATGGTTTGATAATCTTGAGCTAGGATAGATTCAACAGTTTTTTCTAGATACTCTGCTCCATTATAAACGGGAACAACTACAGAAACTAAGACTTGCGACACATTATTTCCTTTTACTTAACAGTATAGAGTAGATTAAAGAGACTCTTCAGTACTTATATTTTATGGTTTATTATTCTTATTGGGAGCTTGGCAAAACTGCAGCCATTATTCTAAAAAGATAATATCGAGGTTTTGGCGCTCGCCAACTAGCTAACTCAAGCGTTCTTTGCAAATTTTTAGCTATTGCAACGATACCACCCGTTTTATAGATCACACGCCAATGCTTTCTTAATACTTGTAAACGACCATAATAAATATATTGCCACTTTCCTGATTCATTGCCATGACCAGCTCGTCGAAACCAAATTAACGGTTGATTAAGGTAGTGAATTGCGTGCCCCTTGCTTAATAAGACAAACCAAAAATCATAATCTTCAACTCTAATTTTAGGGTCAAAACCGCCAGAGCTATTAAATACCTCTCGGCGTATTAATAAACTTGAAGGTACAACGTGCGAGTCTATAAGACAGTCTTTTATGGTCAATATTTCAGGCTTATCTAAGCAGTACTCTTCTGCAACCAATTCATACTTAAAAATAGCCGTGCCAGTATGGCATGCGGCAATAGCTTGTTCATTATCTAAACAGTTTTCTTGCAATGCAATTTTTTCTGGGAACCAAAGATCATCAGCGTCAATAAATGCCACATACTCACCAGAGGCATTTCTCACTCCAGTATTTCTTGCATGAGCTATGCCCATATTTTCAGCATGTTCAACAACAGTAATCCGATTCGAAAACTGTGCTAAAAAAGCACGAGAAGATTCAGAAGGGCCATCATTAACAACAATAATTTCACGCACCGCCCGCGTTTGCTTTTCGATAGACTCAATGGCTTGCGAAATATAAGCGTCGTTATGAAAATAAGGAATAATTACCGATGTTTTCTTATCCATGAAAAACCCAAGATTTTTATTATGTAAGAATATTACTATAAAAGTGTTACTTTCATATAATTAATTTGTTAAATTCAATCGATTAACACTGCTAAAAATAATAGGAAGATTTTTACTGATGTATAGCGCTATTTTTCGTCATTTTTTAATGCCGACCTATGAACTTGTTAAAGGTAAAAATCTTGTTGAACATATAAATAACTATGAACAACATTTATCATGGACTCCAGAAGCGTTAGAGCAACATCAGTGGCAAGAGCTTCGTAAACTTCTTGAACATGCCTATCAGCATACCAGTTTCTACCCTAAGCATTGGAAAAATGCGGGTATAAACTCTATCAATGATATTTCATCAATGTCAGATTTTACCAAACTGCCATTGATCTCAAAAAATGATATCAACCAGCACTATAGCGAAATTGTTGCCGACAATAGTAAAGGTAACATCAAAAAAGCAACGGGGGGGTCAACGGGACAACCCTTTCGTTTCGAACTCGATATCCATAGTAATACTCGCCGAGAAGCCATTATGTGGCGTGGATATGGTTGGTTAGGGGCAGGTTTAGGGCAGAAAACGTTATATTTGTGGGGGGCTGATATTGGTCAACCAAGTAAATTAAAATCATTAAAAAATGATTTATATCATCGATTTTATAATCGTAAAATGCTCAATTCTTTCGCCATGAATAGCGGCAATATGGCCAGTTATGTTACTGAAATAAATAGTTATCGACCGAGTGCGTTGGTTTCCTATGTCAATCCACTCTATGAATTAGCGCGATATATTAGCGCAGAAAAACTATCCGTGTTTTCACCGAAAACAATTCTTACTGGCGCGGAGCCTCTGCATGACTTTCAAAGAGAGGTTATCGAGAAGGCCTTTAATTGCCAAGTTTATGACACCTTTGGCTGCCGCGAATTTATGCTAATGTCTGCCGAATGCCAAGAAAACAAACAGCTGCACATTAATAGCGATCATTTAGTCGTTGAAACCGTTGATGATACAGGCCAAGCAATTACCGGCCAGTCAGGTGATTTAGTGATTACTGATTTATACAACTATGGTATGCCACTCATTCGCTATGTTAATGGCGATCGTGCAACGTTAATCAATGAGCCATGTGGCTGCAATAATCCATTGCCGATCATGAGCAGTATCGATGGCCGTAAACTTGATATTATTAAAACCGTTTCTGGTAAAACAATTCCCGGCGAGCTGTTTCCACACTTATTCAAAGAATTTACTGGTATTGATAAGTTTCAAGTAAAGCAAAGTGAAATATCGTCTTTACAAATATCACTGATAATAAATAAGCAATTTACCGAACAAGATAAAGTTGACATTACCGAAGAAATCAATAAGTACGCTAACAATGAATTGCAGCTAATTTTTAATATTGTTGATGATATTCCATTAACGGTCAGTGGCAAACATAGGGTTACCATCTGTGAAATCTAAACTGGACAAGCGCTCTCTTGTTATCATAACTAACCTCTATCCGTTACCTTGGGAGCCAAATAGAGCAACATTTAACCGGCAGCAATTTTCACAACTTGATGATACCTTTGAAAAAAATGTATTAATACCGGTTGCTTTTCCCGAATGGTTCTCGCATAGAAAAGAAATCAAGCAAAGCGCGAATTTACGCTATGTCCCTTATTTCTACCTACCTAAATTCGGCCGACGTTTTTATAGTGCCATGATGTTTATCTCCATCATGCTACATTCCGGTTGGTGGTTATTTAGCAAAAAACCGAAAACATTGTTGGCAAGCTGGGCGTTTCCTGAAGCCGTTGCCACAAGTTGGATAAGTAAACTAATCAACTGCCCATTTTTTTTCAAAGTCCATGGCAGCGATATTAACCTACATGGAAAAATCCCTGCTCGTGCTAAGCAAATTGTCAATGCCAGCAAAAGAGCAACGGGAATTTTATCTGTTTCTCAAGCTCTTGCAGATGAAATGGTCAATATGGGGGTAAATAAAGAAAAAATTCATGTTATTTACAATGGCGTTGATCAGCAAAAATTTCGAATCAATCAGGCTGAGTCGAACCAAACCATGGCTGACTATATTTTATATGTCGGTAATTTAAAAAAAGAAAAAGGCGTTATGGAATTACTGAACGGCTTTGCAGCAATCCATAAAAAGCACCCTGCCCTTAAATTACTCTATGCCGGCCCAGGGAATATGAGCTCGCAAATACGTAGCCAAGCAAAATTAATGGTACTTAGTGATAAAGTCAATCTACTCGGTAGTGTTGATCATGACCAATTACCTCAACTTATCAGCCAAGCACGAGTGCTAGCATTACCCAGCTATAATGAAGGTGTTCCCAATGTGGTGCTTGAAGCCATGGCCTGCGGCACCCCTGTTTTAGTCAGCGATGTTGGCGGTATTCCCGAAGTCGTCGATGAAAATATTTGCGGAAAAATTATTTCGGCAAAGTGCGAGGTGGCCGTAGCAGAAGGTTTGGATTATATTTTATCAAAAAATTGGGACAAGGAAAGCATACAACAGCATAGCCAACAATTCTCTTGGCGAAATAACAAGCACCAGCTACTTAAAATGTTAACGAATATTAACATTCAAGGGTATGAATCTTAATAGTTACTGTTACAATATAATTTTATATGATTAATGGAACTATCATTTAATGCTCAGTAAACTAAAGTATCTACTCCGGTCATTTATATTACCCGACCGACTGTTTTTATTGAGCCAAACTCAACAAGAGAAAATACTTTATCTAACTTTCGATGATGGCCCCGTCCCTGGCGTTGTTGAACCTTTACTCGCTTTACTCGATAAATATCAAATTAAAGTGACGTTCTTCATTATCGGTGTGCGCGCAGAAAAAAATCCTAACTTAATTACCGAGATATATAAGCGTGGTCATGTTATTGCAAATCATAGCTACAGCCACCCCGAGTTTCATAAAATTTCACATGCTGAAAAAATAGTAGAAATTGAGCGAACCAATAGCATCATTAAGCAACTTATTGATGAATCTTGTACATTATTTAGGGCACCGCAAGGACGCTGGGATATAAAACTATTATTTGCCCTGCTGCAAAAAAAAATAACCGCCGTCCATTGGAGTCGAGACTCTATGGATTTTTTGAAAGAACCTGCCAATAAAATTGCCGAACGTTTACTAAAAAATCCAGTTAAAGCAGGTGATATTATTCTATTTCATGATGACGATGACCGCTGCGTTGATGCGCTTGCGCTACTCATTCCACAATGGCTTGAGCAAGGCTATCGTTTTAACGTATTGGAGAACAAGCACTAGTGAATATCTTATTCCATCATAGAACCCGAGGTAGAGGCGCTGAAGGTGTTCATATTCGGGGTGTTGTTAAAGGCTTAACGCAACTAGGCAATACCGTTAGCATTTTATCTATTCCCGGCGCTGAACCAGAAGTTGAAGAGCAGCAAACGCTAGCGAAAAATGTCGATAAGAAAGCCAAAAGCGGTGGTTTTTCGTTACTTTCAGATATCACTAAACATGTACCTGAATTTGTTTTTGAAATGTTCGAACTCGCCTATAATTTATTAGCCGTTTTCAGGCTAAAAAAATCCGTACAAAGCAATAACATTAGTTTGATTTATGAACGTTATTCATTATTTATGTTTATTAGTGTTTGGTGGGCAAAGCGCAATAACATCGACATTATTTTAGAAATCAATGATTCTTGTCAAGTCCAGCGTGTTAGAGCATTAACATTCAAACGATTGGCTGAAAAAATTGAGGCATGGATTTTCAAAAATGCTACAGGTTTAGTTTTTATATCCAGTCGATTTAAAGAAGTCGCAGAACAAGCCTATGGAGAAATAGCGCCTAGCGTTGTTTCTCCTAATGCTGCCGATTTAGACAAATTTATCATCGATAAACAAGCTGGCATTAACTTGCGAGAGCAACTCGGTATTAACGATAAGTTGGTACTAGGCTATGTTGGGGCATTTGTTCATTGGCATGGCATCGATTGGTTTGTTGATCTAATTTGTCAACATTTACCAGACAATCCCAAGCTAGTGCTATTGTTAGTCGGTGACGGTGTTGCTTTTGAAGCCATAAAAGCTCGGGTTGCCGAAACTGGTGTTGGTTCACAAGTGATATTGACCGGTAAAGTTGAGCATGAAAAAGTGGCCGGTTACTTATCCGCTATGGACTTTGGCATATTGCCAGATTCAAATGATTATGGCTCACCAATGAAGTTATTTGAATTTATGGCGATGGGCAAAGGCATGGTAGCACCTGATTTTTCGCCTATTGCAGAAGTTGTCAGCAATAATGAAACTAGCTGGCTTTTTCCGGCCGGTGATCAACATGCTTGTATTGAAAAAGTGCTTGATCTTGCCAACAATCCGACAGCACATGAACAAGTAGGTGTAAATGCTAGGGCTTATATTGAAAGAGAGCGTCAATGGAAACATAATGCAGAGCACTTATTATCTCTCATTAGCCAAGACGTAAATTAACATGAATAATTTAACAGCAGATTTAAAGCGTAAACAACAAATCTTTGCCGCCGATGGTGCGCACGTAAGTATGCTGAGAATTTGGCTAGCTGATGGTACAAGTGCTAACGTACTGTACCGCTGTATGCGTTGGTGTGCCGTGCATCGACTTGGCTTACTGGCTTATTTCTTTCAGTGGTTTAATAAATACCTCAATGGCTGTGTTATTGGTAGTGGTGCCGACTTTGCTGCAGGTTTTGTCATTATGCATCCAGTGGGTATTGTTATTAATTCCAAAGTGACGGGTGGTAATAATATTACCTTAGAAAGCGGCGTAGTTATTGGCGATGAAAAAGGCCAGTCCCCGAGCTTGGCTAGTAATATTTTTGTTGGTGCTGGTGCTAAAATCATTGGCTCTTTAACCGTTGCGGATAATGTCAAAATTGGTGCTAACGCAGTACTAACAAAAAATGCCGAGGAAGGCGCGACTATGTTAGGAATACCAGCAAAGGCTTATAAGAAAGATTCTGATAAGGTGAATAATTAATGGAAGTTTTGTTTTGGGCAAGCGTTGCTGTAATCATTTATAGCTATTTTGTTTACCCTGTCATTTTATTTATTTTTAGTGGCATCAAACAGGCTATTAGTGATACTAAGTACTTATGGCGCCGACGTCAACGCCGTACTCTCGATACTAAGAATTATCCAGCGGTATCCATCATCATCGCAGCCTACAATGAAGAGTCGTGCATAAAAGCCAGAGTAGAAAACCTCTTAGCATTAGATTATCCACACGATAAGTTAACTTTTCTAATTGGCTCTGATGGCAGTAGCGATGAAACAGCAGCAATACTGCAACAATTTAATATTGATAACTTGCAAGTGCACATTTTTACAAGCAACCGCGGGAAAATGAGTGTTTTAAATGACTTAGTAGAAAAAACCAAAGATGAACTTATCATATTCTCTGATGCAAATACTCATTTTCAAGCAGATACCATTTCTCAGCTGATTCGACATTTCAACAACGAGAATATTGGTGCTGTTTGTGGTGAGCTTCACCTAGTTGATGGCGATTCAGGTGACAATAAAGACAACGTATATTGGCGCTATGAGCAAGTATTAAAGTTTCATGAATCAAGATTAAATGCGCTTCAAGGGGCCAATGGTGCTATCTATGCCATTAGAAAATCTTTATTTATACCATTGCCTGCCAACACTATTGTTGATGATTTTCAAATAGCAATGAACGTGGCAAAGCAAGGTTTTCGCTTAGTCTACGATCCTGAAGCAGTAGCGATTGAGGAAATAGCACCAAACCTCACCGAAGAGGAAGGTCGACGAGTACGAATTGGTTTAGGGAACTATCAGGCATTTTTTAAAATGTCATGGGCATTAAACCCGCTATTAGGCTGGCGTTTTATTGCCTATTTTAGCCATAAAGTCTGCCGCTGGTTTGTGCCACACTTTATGCTTACCGCATTAGCGGCTAATATTATCTTGCTCGAGCATAGTTTTTACCAGTTAACTCTGCTTGCACAGTTAAGCTTCTATTTCATCGCCTTTTACGGCATAAAACGGCAATCTGCCGGCAAAAAAACCGCAACGTTAATTGCCCTTTTAGCATTTTTTGTAGCAATGAATCTGGCGTTGATGCGCGGATTTATTAAATATTTCAGTTCCAATGTGCAAGGAACTTGGCAAAGGACAACTCGCTAGTGATCATTTTATTCTTACTCATTATAGCTTTATATATGTTTTTTCTTATTTTAAAAAAGAAAAATATGCAGGAATGGCTACCGCAATACATTAAGCAGCGAATGAACAAAGCCAATACTGAATCGGCTCAGACCAAACATGTTATCTTTTCCTTTGTCGATCATTATGAACCGCAATGGGGTAAACCAAACAATAGTGATAGTGAACGTAGCCGAGTAGACCGGTGGTGTGCTGATTACCCCGCTATGGCTAGCAAGCATGTTGACGCTAACGGTGTACACCCACAGCATACTTTCTTCTATCCAGAAGAAGAGTATCGCGTTGAACATTTAGATAAAATTGCAAAATTGTGTCGTGATGGTTTTGGGGAAATTGAAGTCCACTTACATCATGATGATGACACCTCTGAGAATCTACGCGCTTCTATTACGAAGTTTTGTCATGTGCTGCATAATGATCACGGTGCCTTATCTCATCACCCTGAAACAGGACAATTAATGTATGGTTTTATCCATGGTAATTGGACATTAGATAACTCAGGCCACGATGGTAAGCTCTGCGGCGTCAATGACGAGCTCATTGTCTTGAAAGAAACTGGCTGTTATGCAGATTTTACTTATCCTTCTGCCCCTCATGCGACACAGCCAAAAACGATTAACAGCATTTATTACGCAAAAGACGATCCATTAAAACCTAAATCACACAACACCGGTGTCGACGTTGCTGTTGGCGGCAGCGTATGGGGTGACCTGATGATGGTGAATGGACCATTAATGCTGAATTGGAAAAAGCTCAAAAAGGGCATTTTTCCACAAATTGAGAATTCTGATGTTAGAAAAGGCATGGAACCGACCAAAGATAGAGTAGATTTATGGATCGAAGCCAATGTTCATGTCACAGGCAAACCTGAGTGGATATTTATCAAGGTCCATACTCACGGCACACAAGAAAGGGATATGGATGTTCTACTAGGGAAGCCTGTCGACGACATGTTTTCTTATCTAGAAGCCAAATACAATGATGGAGAACGCCATCAATTGCATTATGTCAATAGTAGGGAAATGTACAATATGATCAAAGCAGCGGAAGCTAATGAAATAGGCAGCCCCCATCAGTACCGTGATTATATTTTGCCTAAACCTAATTTTATTGCGAAATAGCTTATGCTACTCAATAAAATTAAAACAAGAATTATGCGCCATCTCGGTATGACGCATAAATTATGGAGTTATCGAAAAAATGGCATTTACTGTTTTAATTTTCATCGCATAGGTGATGCTGAAACTTGTCAATATGACCCTAATGTTTTTTCTTGCAGCGCAGATGATTTAGAAAAGCATCTAGATTTCATTAAAAGCAACTTTGAAATAATAAATCAAAGTCAATTTATTGAAATTATCAATAATGGCCAACCGTCAAAGAAGAAACTAGCTTACATCACCTTTGACGACGGCTATCTTGACAATTATGAACTAGCTTTTCCCATTTTGATTGCTCTGAAAATTCCAGCGACATTCTTTGTCGCGACCGGGCTAATTGAGTCAAAAACAATGCCATGGTGGGATGAAATTGCTTGGCATATCAAGCATTGCCAGTTAGACGAAATTAGATTACCGTCATGGAACAAGTCCATTTCATTGCCTGCCAACACTAAAAGTCAAAATATTCGAAAAGTGTTGAGCCAGTTTAAATCGGCATCAGCATCGATTGAAGAGCAATTAGTTGGATTACGTAATGTTACCGGCTTGGCGGTAGAGCATTACAACAATGAGTTTATGACTTGGCAACACTTGATTGAAATGGAGTCTGCCGGCATGACCATAGGGGCTCACTCTCACTCCCATCGTATATTTTCTAGCTTAAATGCCGAAGAGTTATCGCATGAGTTATCTTATGCAAAGAAATTATTAGAAGAACAGCTGAGTAATAAAGTTGTTTCTATTTCTTACCCTGTTGGTAATGCATCAACTTACAACAATGAAATGTTTGATGAAATAGAACGCCAAGGGTATCAACTTGCTTTTACCTTTCGTTATTTTATCAATCAAGAAGTAAAACATAATAAGTTTCAATTGGCTCGATTTTCGATTTCGGAGCCATTTGATAGTGTTCAGTTTATGGAGTTATGCTTAAATGCACCAACCCTTTAGCCATGTACTAAAAGGTTGGTATTGAGTAGGGATTAGCGCCCTTTGCCGAATAAAACGATTTCAACAGTACGAATTAAGATCAATAGATCAAGCAAAAAGCTGCGATGCTTAATGTAGTACAAGTCATATTTAAGCTTTTCTAAAGAGTCTTCTTCCGTTGCGCCATAAGGGTATTTAAGTTGTGCCCAGCCAGTTAGCCCCGGCTTAACATTATGACGCTCGTTATAATAAGGGATATTCTTAATCAATTGTTGAACGAATTCAGGGCGTTCTGGTCTTGGTCCTACGAAGCCCATATCACCATGCATAACATTATAAATTTGCGGTAATTCATCAATACGGTACTTCCGAATAAATTTGCCAATTTTGGTGGTTCTGTCATCATTTTCTGATGCCATTTGAGCACCATTTTTTTCGGCATCAATACGCATACTTCTAAACTTAATAATATTGAACGCTTGCCCGTCTAGCCCAACACGCTCTTGAAAATAAAATACCGGCGCTTTGAGACCTTCATCCAACTTAATTAAAATAGCCGTGAACAGCATCACCGGCCAGGTAACCATCAACAAAATCAAGCCCATACTAGCATTAAACACCCAATCTAAGGTATTGCGTAGGTGGTTAGCTGAGGCAAAACCATTCGAGTAAATCACCCAACTAGGGTAAATCAAATTAACCGCTATTTGCCCGGTTTCCCGCTCAATAAAGTCCAATATTTCGGTGACTTCGACACCACGTATTTTACAAGCAAACAGTTCATCAACCGGCAAGTTTTCACGGCGTTCATCATTAGCGACAACAATCTCATCAATTTCATGTTCTAGCGCATAATTAACTAATGAACCATCTAAAGTAATTCTATTTTCATTAATAATACCACCTTCACTATCGCCATTCATAATCACAAAGCCATGCATGAAAAAGCCCTGACGGTCAACATCTCGGCGCATGCGTTTTTCAATGATAGAAGCTCGCTCCCCTGCGCCAAGCACCAGAATATTACGTTTATTTAAACCAAAGAAATCTATTTGCAAAGTTAAATAGCGCACACCGCTAGCAATAATAAGGCTAATTAATGAGGCCATCGCCAGTAACTCGACCGCTAAAGCACCGACGCCATAAAATGGGTTAATAAGAGATGCGATAAAAAAGCCAATCGCGACCGAAACTAATAACCTTCTGACGACTCCTCGAAAGTTCTCTCTCAACTTAGAATTGTAGAGCCCCATTGCTAATGATGACAATTGCACAACTAAAGCAAAAATAATGGCATGAATAAACAAAATATTCACTGCAACATTCTGGCTATTATAAGTGACAAAATGGAATAAACTATTGAGATATAAACTTAGTAATAACGCGCCAGCAAAGCAGACAAATTCAATTAAAACTAAAGATTTACTCCCCGCAGATAAATCACGAAATTTAGGGCTAGACATAAGGTTAGAAAATTCCTTTCCAGTGGGAAAATAAATCAGTGTAAAACACTTTTACTTGTTAAGTGGTGTATTAGAATGGATTCAACAGTAAATGTAAACATTCGTAGATTTAAAATACAAGGATTACAGTTTATTTACATAAATTAAATAATGTGCATCGGATGTTAAAATCAAATACAATCTATTAGCTTATATAAAAAACGGTTGTAAATAAGAAGGTTGATACCATGGAAAAATGCATGACTACTACAATAAAAGCGCTGCTAGTTCTAATAATGAGTTACATTATAACAGGGTGTAGTGCATCTACATTACCTCCTGCAACAATACATCAGTCAAATACGGTGAACGTTGACTCATATAAGTACTTAATAGGTGCTGGTGATGTCGTCAATATATTTGTTTGGCGTAACCCTGAAGTTTCGGGGACCTTTATCGTGCGCCCTGACGGTATGATCACGACCTCTCTGGTTGAAGACATTCCAGTTTCAGGTAAAACGCCGACCGAACTTGCCCGCTCAATTGAAGAAATTCTTGCCACATATTTACGTGACCCTGTTGTTACAGTGACAGTCAATAACTTTGTCGGCCCATTTAGCGAGCAAATCCGTGTTATAGGGGAAGCAACGGAACCAAAATCAGTCAACTATATACAACATATGACATTGTTAGACGTGATGATCCGTGTCGGTGGTTTAACTGAATTTGCCAGTGGTAATGGTGCAGTATTGGTTCGAGTAGAAAATGGTCAACAAAAGCAATATGAAATATATATTGAAGACTTAATCAAAAATGGTGAAATCTCAGCTAACGTCGATGTTTTACCTGGCGATATCATCGTAATACCTGAAACATGGTTTTAAACGCAATAAATTTATTTACCTGTTTTAGAGGTCGGGAATGCAAGAAATTATTGAACAAGTAGTTGGTTATCTTAAGGGCATATGGCTTAAACGTCGATTTATTATCATCTCGACTTGGCTAATATGTCCGCTTGCCTGGGTCTTTATTTCCCAGCTTGATAATGTTTATGAGTCTGAAGCTAGAGTATATGCTGATACACAATCTATCCTCGGCCCTTTATTAAAAGGCTTGACCGTCGAAACAAATCCAGAAATACAAATTAGGTTAATGATTAAAACGTTATTAAGTCGCCCTAATTTAGAGCGCATCACACGTATGACGGATCTTGATGTACAAGCCAATACACCCGAAGCTTATGAAGAACTCATCGATAACTTAAAATCTAATATTATTATTAGAAAAACTGGTGGTCGTAAAGAAAATATATTTACCATTACCTACCAAGATAAAAACCCAGAAATGGCAAAGAGTGTTGTCAATTCAGCGCTTACTGTATTTATTGAAAATACCTTAGGTGAAAATCGTAGTGATTCCAATTCCGCACAAAAGTTTTTAGATAATCAAATTAAGGAATATGAAAACCGACTGCTCTCAGCAGAATCACGGTTAACCGACTTTAAACAAAAATATAGTGGCGTATTACCCGATCAATATGGTGGTTACTATCAAAAATTGAATATAGTAAAAGAGCAACTTAAGATCATTGAACTGAGCCTGCTAGAGCAAGAAAGCCAATTAAAATCGGCCAAGGCACAATTAGGCGCTTCACCAAGTAACAAGAGTAGTGTTCAAAATAAAATTAAAAACTCTAATAGTATTCAAACCACCTACGATGAGCGAATTTCTGAATTAGAAGCATCTTTGGATTTACTACAGTTACGATATACAGAGAAACATCCTGATGTTGTTGAGGTCAAACGTCGTTTGGAGCATTTAAATAAGAAGCGCAGTGATGAAATTGATGAATACCTCAATGCAACCCAAAATGGTGATAATAGTAAATTATCGACTAGCCAAAACCCGGTTATTCAACAGTTACAAATTCAAATCAATCAGCTAGAAAACCAAGTAGTGTCAACGACAGTTCGAGCAAATGACTATCGTCAGCAAGTAAAAGAACTCGAAAGTAAAATTCATATTTTACCTGAAATAGAGGCAGAACTAACATCACTTAACCGTGGCTATGAAATAACCAAAAACAAATATGAAGAGTTACTGAATCGTAAAGAAACAGCACAACTTGCTCAGCAGGCTGATGAAACGACAAATCCCATTCAGTTTAAGGTTATCGACCCACCTAGAGCACCAAGTGAACCAGCCGGGCCAAAACGTATATTGTTTTTATTTGCTGCGACGATTTTAGGCTTTGGTATTGGTGTCGGCTTATCATTATTGTTTAGCCAAATTAATCCGGTAGTGACCTCTAGCAGTCAGGTATCAAAAGCGACGGGCATTCCTGTCTTTGGCATTGTGTCTGCTGCCGATAACTTAGGCTTGCAACAATGGCACCGACGAAAAACAATAATTTTCATCATTTCAAATAGTGCTCTATTCATCATGCTTGCATTCTTTACACTTTATGCCATTGCACCCAATGCCGTATTAGCGCCAATCAGAGGGATTTTATAATTTATGAGCATCATTGAAAAAGCGCTAGCTAAGCAAAAAAGTGATAATAAACCATTAGCAGAAGATAAAGCGCCACAAAAGAATGAAATAAGCACAGCGCAGACTGAAACAGTAAATACCAAAGCAATTTTAGCACTTGATAAAGAGAGCTTAGAAGAACGTGGCTATTTAATTGATACGGGGACACGCAAGAGCATCAAAGATGAATTTCGTCAAATAAAACGAAAATTACTCAATAACGCCTTTGGCAGTGGCTCAAAGCAGCTTGAAAATAGTAATTTAATCATGGTTAGTAGTGCTAAACCTAATGAAGGAAAAACCTTCGTGGCGATTAACTTAGCACTAAGTATTGCCTTAGAGCAGGATAAGACGGTACTGCTTGTTGATGCTGATGTCCTGCGCCCAAGTGTTATTCGTGAACTGGGGGTTAAAGAGTCTCCTGGTATTATTGAATACCTGCTAGGCAATGCAGAGCAAGTCAGTGATATTATTTACAATACTGATATTGATAAACTTAAACTAATCCCCGCTGGAAAGCCTCACCATTTATCCAACGAATTATTAGCCAGTGAGAAAATGGCAACATTAGCGAATGAACTAGCTAACCGCTACTCAGATCGCATCGTTATTTTCGATTGCCCACCACTCATCGGCGTTACGGAAACACTGGTATTGGCTAATTTGATGGGTCAAGCAGTTATTGTTGTTGAGGAGTCCAAAACTTCACTTGCCGACATTAAGTCGGCAACGGAAAACCTCAACGAAGATTTAGCGTTAGGATTGGTACTTAACAAAGCAATAAGATCTCATAAGGATTTGTATGGTTACTATGGCTATGGATATGGCGCAAAAGATTAAACTTAGCGCCGTATGCCTCACATTAATCTGCTCAAATTTTACCTTTGCGGGTGATTGGCAATTTGCTCCGAGTTTATTAATTAATGAAACCTATACCGATAATGTTGGTATAGCGCCTAATAATGAAATAGCCAGTTTGGTCAGCCAAACTGGCATAAGCATTGAATCTACATACCAAGCACCACAGGCGATTTTCAACTTTTTATCACAGAGTAGTTACGCATTCTATAGCCATGACCACGATCTGGATAATGATTACCACACTCTAGCCAGTAATTTACGTCTACAACTATGGCCAAACGGCATTATATTTGTCGCCGATATTGACATAAAAAACCAGTCTCGCAATGGCAGTAGAAATGCTTTAGCTGATATTGTTTCTGCAGATACCGTTCGGGTAGAAACCTATAATACTGGCTTAGAATACAATATCAAAAATAGTGCTTTCGTTATTAACTCTGGCGTTGGCTACCTTCAAGCTAGTTCAGAGGATAGCATTGGCGAGCGAGAAGGTGTGATTGCAACACTTAACAGTACCAATGGTTCTGGCGCCCGCCATATTTTTTGGCAAGTAGAACATAGTTATCAAAAGCTAAAAAATAATGGCCAGGATGGAAAACTAAGCCAAAGTGAAGTAAAGATAGGCTTGATTACTGATTTTAAAATCAACCCTTTTATCCGTTATTATGATGAAGACAATAGCGGAAGTTTAGGTAATGGCAGCAATTCGACTGAATCCAATTCATATGGTTTCGGTATTCGCTGGCTGATCTCACCACGATTACATTTAGATAGTTCTTACAACAAGCCTATCGGCAACAATCTTGATATTGATGGTAAAAAACAAGATGATTACATAAACACAGCGATTCAATGGCAGCCTTCTATTAGAACGACCTTAGAAGCAAACTACTCAGAACGATTTTTTGGCGATAGCTATGGACTTAATTTTGTTCATAAGAATAAACGCCTAACAAACACAATCAGCTACGTAGAAGATGTACAAACGCTAACACGCAACAATTTTGTTAACAGTATTATTGGTTTCTATTTATGTCCAGATAATACGACATTAATTACGCAATGTACCATCCAAGATGACAGCAGCATTATTCCTGATAACCCGAATGATCCCAATGATCAAGGTTATCGTATTTTCCCAATTCAAGACTTCACCTTAGTGGAAGACAATGTTTTTTCACTCAATAAAACCTTAAATTGGAACTCGACCTTGGAACTCGCCCGCACTACGATAAATCTTAATGCTAATCAACAAAATCGCGATAACCTTGAAACTCGGATCGAAGATCAGGCAAATGCGCTAAGTTTACAAGTTAAGCGTAAGGTTAGTGGTCGCTCTAGCGTTAGTGTCGAGGTATCATATACTGAAACAAATCTGCAGATTGATACTGAATTAGAGCGTGTGGATCGTTATCGCCGTTATCAACTTAGTTACGAAAAATCACTCAATAGTGCATTATCCCTCAGCCTTGCAATGAGTTACTTAGATAGAAGCTCAGACAGTGCCGATCTTAATTATGAAGAAGGCCGCATTAGCGCCAAAATTACCAAAGGTTTTTAGTCGTATGTATGAAAGTTATTATGGTTTTAAAGAAAGACCATTTCAGTTAAGTCCTGATCCTCGGTTCTTCTTCGCCTCCAGCCATCATCAACGTGCCTTATCATATTTGCAGTATGGCTTAGACCAAGGCGAAGGCTTTATTGTTGTTACTGGGCCGATTGGTACTGGGAAAACAACTATAGCTCGTAATTTATTAAATAACTTAGGTGACGCTAATATTGTCGCTGCACAGCTTGTGACCACTAAACTCAACCCACAAGAGTTATTAGAGTTGGTCGTATCCGAATTCAAAATCACTGTAAAAGGTGAAAGTAAAGCTGATTTATTGCAAGCGATTGAAAAGTTTCTCGTGCAATTACATCAACAAGGTAAGCGTGCGCTATTAATCGTCGATGAAGCACAAAATCTACCGAGTGAAAGTGTTGAAGAGCTGCGAATGCTATCTAATTTTCAGTTAGATAATAAACCGTTAATACAGAGCTTCCTTTTGGGACAAGAAGAGCTTAAGGCCATCATTCAAGCGCCAAACATGGAGCAGTTTCGCCAAAGAATTATCGCCTCGGCTCATCTAAAGCCACTGTCAAGTGAAGAAGTTAAAGAGTATATAAATCATCGCTTACAACAGGCTGGCTGCAACAAAACAGCGGTATTTTCTGATCCTGCATTTGAGCTGATCCACGAAAAAACCTTAGGTGTACCGCGAAAAATAAATATCTTCGTCGATAGGCTATTACTTTTTGGCTTTCTTGAAGAGCTAGATAACATTAATGCCGATGCGATTAACGAAGTAGCTAAAGAAATGGAAGTTGAACTTACCGGCTCATTAAATGGTGCACAACTGCAAAGTATTGAACCTAATCAAGTCGTGGTGAATTCCGCTGAAAACGTAGCAAGCATTAAAGATGTGCTGCGCGAGGTAGAAGAAATATTAGAAACCACCATTAAAGAAAAAATAAAAATGGCCCGCTATGTGGATAAAATGCTGAAACAAAAGAGCCGTATGTATACTAATGCAACGGCAAAAGAATAGCTTATCATCATAAAAAACCGCTAAAAAGCGGTTTTTAAATGTAAACTCGCCAGCTAAAACTAATCATTAATCGCCAATTCATACTTTTCAATCAGTGAATACAATGTAGGTCGAGTTACGCCTAATAATTCTGACGTTTTCGACATATTTCCTTCTGCTAAGGCATAGGCTTTTTGAATAGCGATGGATTCTGCACGTTCTCTTACCGTACGTAAATTCAACGATAATTCAAAGCTTTTGTCTTGATGATCAAAGAATCCAAGATCTAATGCCGTGACTTGTCGGCCGGTCGTCATGATCACCGAACTTTTGACTTTATTTTGTAACTCACGAATATTACCTGGCCAACGATGGCCTTTAATCGCGCTTAACGCATCTTCAGAGAAGCTTTTAACGTTACGTTTGTACTCTGTAGCATAGTGCTGCAAAAAGTACTGTGCGAGAATAATAACGTCTTCATCACGCTCTCTTAAGGGTGGAATATTAAGGGTAATTTCACTGACACGATAAAATAAGTCTTCTCTAAAAGTTTTCTCAGCAACCATTTCTTCAAGATTTTGATTAGTCGCGCAAACTACTCTGACATCAACTGAAATTTCTTGCCGTCCCCCCAAACGTTCAATACGCTTTTCTTGCAGAAAGCGTAACAATTTTGCTTGCAAGCTATAGGGCATATCGCCAATTTCATCAAGAAATAAAGTACCACCTTCCGCACATTCAATTTTTCCTTTGGTTGTGCGATGTGCACCAGTAAACGCCCCCTTTTCAAAGCCAAATAACTCACTTTCTAACAGGGTTTCTGGTATCGATGCACAATTTATCGCAACAAAAGGCTTCTTTTTACGATCGCTGGCTAAGTGAATAGCATTGGCCGTTACTTCTTTGCCCGTACCGCTTTCTCCAAGCAACAATGCCGTAATTGCAGTTGGGGCTATCCTTTTTACCATCGTACGTAACCTGTCGATGCTTTCGCTATTGCCAATAATACCAATATCACTACCGGCAACGGCACGCATTTTGCGATTTTCTTCCTCAATAGCCGCAACGCTGAAAGCCCGTGAAACAATGACATTAATGACTTCTGTATCAACCGGTTTCTGATAAAAATCATAAGCACCGGCAGCAATTGCTGTTAACGCATTAGTTCTATCATCATTACCCGTAATAACAATAACCTTAGTATGTGGAGCGATGGCTAAGATTTCTTGCAGTGCCGCTAAGCCTTCTGAGGCATTAGTCTCATCTGGTGGTAAACCTAAATCTAAGGTCATCACCTTAGGCTCATGCCTACGCACAGCCGCAATAGCACTTTCACGATCGCCAGCCAAGACAACATCGTAATCCGATAAGCTCCATTTTAGCTGCTTCTGAATACCTTTATCGTCATCGACGATTAACAACTTTTCCATTCTGGAAAATCCTTATGATAAATCTTGATTATTTATAGAGCTAATGACAGGTAAAGGTAGGTCTATGGTGAATACAGTTCCCCGTTTGGGTATACTCTCAACCTTAATAATGCCAGCCATACTTTCAAAAAATTGTTTAGCTTCAAAGACCCCTATTCCCATCCCTGCATTGCCTTTAGTGGTATCAAATGGTCGGAACAAACGAGTATTAATAAATTCTTCACTCATACCACAGCCGTTATCCTCAATGGTAATTCTAATAGTACGTTTTTTCTCAGCTAAGGTCACCTTAACCCAGCCATGATTTTCCGTCGCTTCTTGTGCATTTTGTATCAGATGGTGCATAACAGAATGAAACGCTTCATGATCAATCAAACTACAACAATTACCATCATGTTCAAAACTCACGTGGGGCTGCTGAACATTACACTGACTAACCACTTTATCAATAATTTCAGCAAGATCAATTTTACGATTACTCGACTGCTCAACCTGTTTTTTACGTAGCTGCGATAAAACCTTGGCAAGCCTTTCTGTTGCTGATTCAACGGTTTCAAAGACATCATCAATAAACGCGGGATTGTCTCGATGCTTTTCTGCATTAGTCGTTATCAAAGCAAGTTGTGCTTGAACATTTTTCAAATCATGTACTAAGAATGCTGACATACGATTAAAAGCATCAAATTGTTTTGATTCAGTTAGCTTATCAGTTGCCTCGTATAGCGAGATAAAATTACCTAATTGCTTAGAAACAGCAAAAAGTAGATCTCTATCCTCCCAATTAAGCTGTTTTATTTTATTTTCATCCGCTAAGACAAATAAACCATAAAAAGCTTTACCAATAAAAATTGGCACAATTATCTGTATATTTTGTTCTTTGCAGCGAGCGATATCTAACACTAAGTCTGGATAGATCGTCGGGGATTGCTCATATTCATTTACATCAACTATCCAGCCTTGTTGTTGACAAAAGTTACCCACTTCAATCAACTGCTCTTCAATATTTTCATCTATATTGATGCCATGACAATATTGCTGTTGATAATGTTGATCCGTCACTTTCTTGATAATAGCACCACGCAGCGCATCAACTTTCGACATCATAATTTGCGTTGCCATTTGATAATGACTTTCACCGCTGGTGGTTTCAATTTTTTCAATAAGGTTTAACCATTCATCACGATATTCATATTTGTTAGCAAAAAAGTTTTTCGCAATAAATACTTTTACTCGTCGGCGTAAAGATTCAGTGATCAGCAAAGCAATCAGAACAATACCGCTCAACATTAAAAAGCCAATACTAACTAAGCTACCCCATTCACCACCAACATAGTTTATAACGTAACCTGCTAAAGCCATTAGCAATAAGTAAGTGCCCGCTATCATTAACATTGAGCTATAAAATACGACATTACGAGAGACAAATATCCGTACTTCACCATTCTTCACTCTACGCGTGCTAATAAGTAACAGTGGCGCAATAAATAACGCCAAGAAGCCCCTGCTATACCAAAAATCAAAATCAATGCCATCGACCATCGTTGCTTGGGCATACAGCACGAAGTCAAAAATAGCGACACTTGCTAACGCGATAACTAAAGGCCAAATAGCCCACCGTACTTGCAAGTTTGCGTTGCGATACAACTGCTCTAATAGCACCAACATCCATAGATTGAGCACAATAAAAAGTAAGAAAATATATTCATAAGCATAATCTAGCCAATAGCTTACAAACCAACAACCAGCCATTAGCAGTAGCCAAATCGCAATATATTGCCGGACATAATAATTACGTATCAATACGCTTATACTGCGATCTTCGGTGTTGAACAATATAATGAGTAACGACCAACACGCTATTTTAAAGCCATCCGCCAACATCGCCCATTGTAAACTGTAACCAAGCTTTATTTGTAAGGCTGCAACAATATTCGTAGTTAGTGTCACTAGGATGCAAAATAAAACCCAACGCGCCAATAAACTATTATTTCGGGCAGCAATAATAAGCAAGGTAAACACTGTATATGCAGCACTCGCTAACGAGAAACCTATTAATCCAATAAAATTCATGAGCTTTGCTGCATTTCTTGAGGCTTCGTTTGAGTAAATATTTCTGTGAGTATTGGCACTATAATAAAACTTGCAAGAGCGGAAATACATAAGCCTGAGATAATTACTACACCTAAAGGCTGCCATAAACTGCCGCCAAAGAGTGTTAATGGCAATAGGCCAGCAATCGTAGTTAACGTCGTTAACAATATCGGTGTAAAACGCGTTGCACTGGCAGATAAAATAGCTTGTTTTTTATCAAGATTATCGGCCAAGTTTTTATTTGTCGTATCAATTAGAATAATGGCATTATTGACTACAATGCCAAATAAACTGATTAAGCCAATAAAAGCCATCATCGAAAATGATAAACCCGTAATATACAAACCTAATACTGCGCCAGCGATCGCAAAAGGTATCGAGGTAAAGATAACTAAGGGCTGTAAAAACGATTTAAATTGCAATACCAAAATAGCGAAAATACCAATAGCGGTTATCAACATAATTTGAGATAACCCCGCGAATGACTCTTGTCTTGTTTCTTCTTCGCCGCCCAAAATATAATACATGCCCGCGGGCAGCTGATATTCATCCAAGTAGCTGACAATTTCAGCCGTCAAGTCCTGCACTGAAAAGCCCTTTGTCACATCTGCAGATATTTTTGCCATGCGCAGCTTTTGATAATGGAAAAAGTCCGTTCTGCCTTTTTGCAGCTTAGTTTCAATAAATTGTGCCAGTGGGATATTTTCGCTTTGTTGATTATTAATAGTAATGTCATCGAGTCCAGCCAAACCGCTTTTTTCACGTCGAACGAGTATTGGATAATTTTCACCATTTTTTTCATTAAATTGACCAACAAAAGTGCCAGAAAGCGCTGTTTGAATAGTATTTTCTAGCGTGCCAATATCAACACCTGACAGCCCAGCCTTATCATAATCAATCTTTAATGCTAATTCCGTATTCGCTACACCTATTGGGTTATCATGATTTAGCGTCCCTGGCATTGCTATGATCTTATTATGCAAATCAGCTGCAACACGCTCAAGATCAACTAAAGATTCACTCATTAACCTAACGCTAATCGGTTGATCCGTGACGGGTCCTTGCGTAAATTCCTTAACGGTTATTTTAGCTTGATGCCATTGAGAAAACTCTGCACGTAAAGCAACTACTAGCGCTTGCATTTTGGCCTCATCATACTCCTTAAGCACTAATAACGCTTGACCATAGGTGACAACCCCTCGTTTCGGAATTTCATTGTAATATATCCGCGGATTAGAGTTGCCAACATTTAAGGCAACTTTTTCTACATAAGGTTGTTGAGCAATAAATTTAGTCATCGATTGCATCACCGAATCCGTATAGGCTAATGACGAATTAGGCGGCGTTTCAACATCCAACAGCAACATTGATTTTTCTGCTTTCGGAAATAAACTCATACCGACTTGACTAAATAAAGACCCCATAGCAAATAGCACAATAAAAGCAGCTGTCAATATCCATACTTTTACATTCAGTAACCGCTTTAAGCCCGCGATATAATATCGTTCAGCAAATACATTGGCATAGTATTGTAATGTTTTAACTTTACTCGGCTTTTCACTAAAAAACTTACTTGCAAGTAATGGGGTTAATGTTAACGCGATAAGTAAAGAGGCCAGTAGCACAAACACTACCGTAACCGGCATTGAGCGAATAAAATCGCCGGTATCACTTTTTAACATCAACATAGGTAAAAATGCTAGCATAGTAGTGACAGTGCCGCTGGCTATTGCCCATCCTACGCGACTTGTACCTGCTGCCGCAGCTTCACTAATTGTTGGAAAATTGTTTTTTTCTCGGTGTATGCTCTCAGTAACAACAATGGCGTTATCAACCAGTAAGCCTAAAGCAATAATAAGTCCTACAATTGACATTTGCTGTAAGCCATAACCAGAAAAATCTAGCCAGCCAATGGCAATTAAAAAAGACAATGGAATAGCGACAATAACAACAACAGCTTCGCGTATGCCAAGAAATAACAAAGACATAATGCCGACAAGCACTAGGCCTTGCCATAAGTTATCAAAAAAGCCATTCACTCGACTCTCAACGCTACTTGCTTGTTGAAATAAAGTTTTCATATGCAAGTTTTCTGGCAATGTTGCTTTAAATAGGGCAATTTCCTGGTCAACTTTCTGCGTAAGTTCAAAGATATTAGTATTCTTACGTTGCTCAATAGTCAGAAAAATAACTGGGCGATTATCAAAGTAGGCTAAATAATTTGGCTCTCGGCTTGAAAACTCTACTTTTGCCACATCTTTCAAGCGAATAACGGAACTGTCATCAGCATAAACAACGGTGTTATTTAAAGCGCTAATATTTTGATAATTACCGCTAGCCTTCACGTTAAATCTACGTGTTTTGGCATCAACAAATCCTGGTGTAACATTAGCCGCTCGTTGCTGTAATATACTATTAATCGTTGGTACACCAATGCCATAATGCTTTAATAAGGCCAAATTTAAGTCAACGGCAACAACCTGTGTAGGGTAACCCCACAGATCAGCTTTTTTAACTAATTCAATGGCCTCTAAACGTTTTTCTAATTGTTTAGCGTAAAACTCCATCGTTTTGTAATCAGTAGGCTCACTCCATAAAGCTAACTGCATAATGGCGACACTTGTCGGTGTTGCTTTTATGACTAAAACATCTTGTACACCGGCAGGTAAATTAGGTTTGACCGTAGACACTGCCTGCTTAATTTCGTTATAGGCCTCATTGGGATCACTTTCGTACAAAAAAGTAATATCAATGCGAGCTCCGCCATTTTTTATTTGTGATTCAATTTTTTTTATCCCCTCAATGTCGGCAAATTCCTCCTCCAGAGGATCGACAACCAAGGTTTCGATATCACTAGGCGATGCGCCAGGGTAAATAATTTCCAGCAGAGTAATGGGAATATCAAATTGCGGATCTTCAGATCTAGGCATTTGAAAATAGGAAACAATACCAACAAGTACCATTAAAACGACAATGGTTAAGGTAAACTGAGCATTTTTTATCGCCGCGCGAGGAATATGCATGGTAATTACTGCCTGTCCACTGTGTAGTTCTGCCAACCTTTAGTGATGATATTTAATGGTCTGTCAGTGCGCGCAGCTTTTAAATAAAGATAGCTATTATCTAGTTGAAATATTTCAAAATTAAGCTGTTCAAATTCATCAAGCGAACCTTTTTTAGCCAGTACGATTGCCTTACCTTGCTCATCAACAGCAACTAATGCGCCTATGGGCAGCCGATAAACAAATTTATCACTTTCAAAGGCAATAGTAACGCCGGCTAACTGACCCGAAATCACGCCAGGACTTGAGTGTAATGATGGCAAAGACACTTCAACGATAAATAGGTTACTTTTACTATCAGCAATAGCGGGGATTTTACTGATAACACCGGTAATAGTGCCAAGATTATGTAAAGACACCTGCACTGTTTGCTGTAACTGAACCTGACTGATCTCCTGCCCATTTAGTGCGACTTTAATCACCCAGTCGAGCTTGGCAACTTTTAACACCTCCTGACCTGGATTTTGTAGCTCTCCCAGCTCAGTATTACGTGCTAGGACAATCCCCGGGAAAGGTGCATAAAGTTGGGCCTTCTCCAAATTATAATAAGAAACTTGGTAGCCAGCCCTTGTTGTTTCAACTTGCGTAATCGCAGCGTCCAGATCTCGCTCAGACGCCATTTGACTATCCATTAAACTTTGAATTCGTTTAACTTCACGTTTAGCTTGTAGCAACTTAGCATAGTTAGCATTTTTCTCTTCTTTTAATTCCGTAATATCAAGTGATGCCAATAACTGGCCTTGAGCAAATTGCTCACCTTCATCAACATTAAGTCGAGCTAAATAACCCGCACTTTTAAATGCTAAGCTCAACGTTCGCTTATACGCCAATTTACCGGTACGATGTATCGTATCGCTATAAAGTTCAACAGCAACAACTTCAGTATCATATGTTTGAGAAAAAGTCGGAACAGCAGCTAAAATAAGCAAAATTAAAAGTGCAACAGAAAAATATTTCATGGTAGCCGATTACTTATAGTTTATTGAGATAGTTGGATTTATTATAATCTTTACTTTAGGCATCTTCCTGATGAAAGTACACCTTTTTCATTTTTTGTATTAACAATAATTTAATATAAATACCATAACGAAATAGACAGAATTTCGCGCTCGCTATATTCCTAGCATAAACCCGCCAGATAAGACGAATAAAGCACCATATTGGCTATTAAAGTAAATAAAATCGTTAATCCACCTAGACAAAATCTTAGATAATCTATAGTATTTGCCGCGCTCAAAGCTTTTAAATATGTCGCCTTACGACAACTATATAGCATATAACCACCCGTAGCTCAGCTGGATAGAGTACACGCCTCCGAAGCGTGTGGTCACAGGTTCAATTCCTGTCGGGTGGGCCACCTTTTCAAAATGCCTATTTTAAGCTTATTTAAAACTCCTCTCTAAAACGCAGCTCAATTTTTCCCATCTATTCACAGCCCCAAGACATAAGATTTATGCTCAGTTCATATCTAAGTACTCAATCTATTTTTTCCAGTAATGAATGATATATCAGCACTAGCTAATATAAGACTAATTCCCTACAATATTGGCCACTGTTAAATTTAGGAAGTTATTTATGAAAGCAGAAGTTAAGTGGGTTGGTGATGAACTATTTATGGGCACATCAGAAAGTGGCCATACTATTGTATTAGATGCAAATGGTGGTGCCTTAGCACCGAGTCCATTAGAAAATGTATTAATTTCTTTAGGTGCTTGCTCTTCCGTTGATGTCGTTAGCATTCTAGAAAAAGCACGCCAAAACATTAAAGGCTGTAAAGTCGAAATTGCAGCTAAACGTGTTGATACAGTGCCGAAGTTGTTTTCTGATATACATCTACATTTTGTGATAGAAGGCAACGAAGTTAGTGAAAAGCATGTAGAACGCGCAGTGAAATTATCTGCCGACAAATATTGCTCAGTTGCGCTTATGCTGAACAAATCTGTCAATATAACCCATGACTTTGAAGTAAACCCTGTATAGGCGATATTTCCTCTTTTAAGATTAATAGGGCTAACTCCTAGTTTATCCCTATTAACCTTCTAAAATCGTCTGTATCCTTCTTTGATAAGCTATATTACTCTTGTGCTAGTGATAACAGTTCATTGCTATCTAGTTGACCGCCATTTCTAGCTTGTGCCATTAAGGCTCCCCATAAACTTTCAGTACCATTTTTTTTTGGGATACGCAGTTTCAATAGAACTATA